>Ga0315905_10000952_pt1 | contig 31463 bp, 30 predicted proteins | sample LakEriMetagenome_5_FD_203522 | JGI IMG/M metagenome (GOLD analysis project Ga0315905, IMG submission 203522) | Freshwater fungal communities from buoy surface, Lake Erie, Ohio, United States - Buoy 4 MA121 | ecosystem: Environmental > Aquatic > Freshwater > Lake | place: USA: Lake Erie, Ohio... | reverse complement strand
ACGGCAATGCGGTCACAGTCGGTGATGTGCTTGGTTCTAGCGTAACGGGTAAAGGCCCTGAATTTAAAGTCCAACCAGATGTAGTTATTGGCACTGCGGGTGATGGTAAACCCTTAACAATCGGCGATTTGACTGGTTTAAAGGCTAAAGATACCCCTATCACAACCGATGCAAAAGCAACTGCGGCTGCGGCGGATGCTAAATCAGATGTTGTTGCTGCCCTAGAAACTGCGGGACTGTCTGAGACTAAAGCCGACACACTTGCAGACGTACTTGCTGATACCAAGTCTGATGTAGATACTAAGGCTGACACAGCTACAGATACCAAGCTAGACACCAAGCTAGATACTAAGGCTGACACAGCTACAGACACCAAGCTAGATACTAAGGCTGACACAGCTACAGACACTAAGCTAGACACCAAGCTGGACACTAAGGCTGACACAGCTACAGACACCAAGCTGGACACTAAGGCTGACACAGCTACAGACACCAAGCTAGATACTAAGGCTGACACAGCTACAGACACTAAGCTGGACACTAAGCTAGACACCAAGCTGGACACTAAGCTAGACACCAAGCTGGACACCAAGCTGGACACCAAGCTGGACACAGACGTAGACACAGACACAGACACAGACTTAGACACGGACACAGACACAGACACAGATACTAAAATAACTACCGATTTACCTAATATTGAAGAAGTAGAAAAAGTTATTGACGACTTAGACGATGACGTAATTGACAAGGTTACTACCCTGATAGATGACCCAATTGTTGATAAAATTATCAATGATCCAACCAAACAGCCGCCGCCTAAGCCGCCTAAGAATCCAAAGGTTCCAAGCAAAATTACGGGTTTAACTTGGCCTCAAGCCACTGCATTGGCATCGTCTTTTGGTACGGCTCAGTTGGCCAACGTGTTCTATTACGGCAAAGACTTTGGCTCTAAGAAGCAAAAGGTCAGCAAGTCAGGCAAGTTGGAGCAAGAAGAGTACAAAGCGCTGAGCGTCACCAAAGCCGGTGCTGAGGGTGAAAAAATCGAGGAAGAAGAGCTTGCTCGAAAAGACAAAACCGACGAAAATGACGTCGAAGAATTGCTTAAAAAGATTGAAGGGTCAAGTGACAACGCTGCGACCCCCGAAGAAATTGCAGAAATCATAAGGCAAGGAGCCTAACATGGGTGATGAAATTGACTGGAGTGTTGACGACACTAACTTTGATTCCTATTCTACGGATGGTGGAACTATAGGTTACGGTGACGACGTAGGTTACTCTGACACCGGTGAAGATGTGCAGTCTTGGCAGAACGTATCTACTACGGGTGACACCACATCCGGTAATATGTTTAATACTTCAGACCTTACAAAGTTGTTTGAAAAATCCCCCGTACTTTCTGGCTTGCTCAAGACTCTAGGCGCTGCTGGTATTGGCTCGTTAGCCGACAAATTAATGGGTGTAACAGGTGGCCCCGGCGGTTACAAAGGTAGCATCCCTAATTTAGTTGCGTCACGTCAGCAGTACGCAGTGCCTATGACCGGCCCCGCTGGTACGTATAACCCTTCTGATAGCGAGATTCGTGACTACATAACCCGTCCCGGCATGAGTGATGCTATGGTTGCTCGCGGCATGAACGAATTTGGTATTAGCCCAGACCGCATTGCAGGTATTACAGGACTCCCAGCAGCAACCGTAAACCAGCGCTATCAAGCAGCTTTAGGGCCAAACATGATGGCTCGCCGACCCGGTTCAGGCGGTGTTACATACTTCAGCCCAATGCAGTATTCTAAGGCTGGCGCGGCTCCCGTTAAAGAAGAAGCTGTTGTTGACCCTGCTCCTGTAGAAGTTGCGGCGGCTGGCGGTCTAATGGGTTACGCAGGTGGCGGCATTGCCAATCTGGGCGGTTACTCAGATGGCGGTCGGTTACTCAAAGGCCCCGGTGATGGCGTGTCTGATAGCATCCCAGCTATGATTGGCAAAAGACAACCTGCTCGGTTAGCCGACGGTGAATTTGTAATCCCAGCACGTATTGTTTCTGAACTAGGCAATGGCTCAACAGAGGCTGGTGCGCGTAAACTATACGCAATGATGGACAGAATTAAGAAGGCCCGTAGAAAGGCCAAAAACATTGCTGCTGATACTAAATCAGACAAGCACTTACCCGCTTAAGGAACGACTATGGCTACACCTGCACCTAATAGCACCGCTGCTTCAGCACTGCCCGCCGCTGGCGGCACGTCGGAACAAACCCTATCTAATTACATAGGGCCGTATGTAACTAATATGCTGGGTAAAGCCCAAGCTATTTCTAACGAGCCGTATCAAGTCTATCAAGGCCCAATGACCGCAGGTACGTCTAACTTGCAAAACAAGGTGTTTCAAGGCTTAGGTAACCTCTCATTCCCCGGTAATTTGGGTCAAAGCTTTAGTTCTGGTATGGGTGGCCAGCCAGCAGTTATGCCTCAGCAAGGTGGCGGCCCAGTTTCTGCTGGCCCCGGCGCTATGCCCCCCATGGGTAATATGATATATACCTCAGGCCCACAAAACTCAACCGGCTACCTTTCATTTCCACCAGAGCCTCAAGGTATCGCTGGACTAACACCGCCACAAACATCTCAACAGCCTAGCAACATTGCACAGTCGTACATGAACCCGTACTTGGAATCTGTACTTGCTCCACAGATGGAAGAGATGCGCCGTCAGTCTAAGCTGAACCTACAACCCGGATTAGCCAAGCTTACACAAGCTGGTGGTTTTGGTGGTGGTCGTCAGGCTATTATGGAATCTGAAGCAGCCCGTAATCTGTTGTCTGAGCAAAACAAAACTGTCGGCCAAGGGTACGCAAGTGCGTACGATAAAGCCATGGGTCAGTTTAATACTGAGCAAGGCCAATCTAAAGACTTGGTCAATATGCTGGCTAACGCAGGTGCAGCAGAACGTGGTATCGAGCAAGAAGGCATCACTGCCGACTACAATGAATTCTTGGCGCAGCGCGACGACCCAATGAAGAAGACTCAGTACTTGCAGTCCATGTTGCAAGGTCTGCCTATCTCTACTGTAACTAATACACCCCTGCCTAAGTCTGGCATCGGTCAGTTGGTTGAAGCTTTTGGTGGTATGACACAGTTGGAAGATGCGTTGAAGAAACTTAAACTCGGTTAAGGGTAGCAGTATGAATTTAATTCAAGTACAAGACAGACTTAACAAGCTGCCACCCCTGCCTCAGTCAATCCAGTATTTGACGGCGGCGGCTCAAGGAGGTAACCCACAAGTGCCTCCATTTATGGCGCTTGCTCGTATTAGCGAAATCAATAAAGAGATGCAGTCGGCGCAGAATCAGTCGCAGCCACCTGCCGAACCTTTAAATCAAAGCCTGCCTAAACAAGCCCTGCAAAACATGGGTATTGGTGCTTTAGGTCAAGGACAACCCATGCCCCAACAAGGTATGCCTCAAGGTGCTCAACCCGCGCCGCAACAAGCGCCCCAAATGCCTCCTCAGCAAGCACCGCAACAAGGGGCTCCTCAACAAGTTATGACGGCAGCAGATGGTGGCTTAATGAGTCTCCCCGTCGATGACAGCATGTTTGAGTACGGCTCTGGCGGTATTGTTGCTTTCCAAAGTGGTGGGCTTAATAAAACAGAGGAGGCCCCCGCTGAAGAAGTTGCAGTTGCTGAAGAAGCCGCAGTTGAAGACGAACCCGGTTACGACGCGGAAGCAGAGTTGAAGAAACTCATGCCGCAAATTCAAGCGCTAATGAAACAAGGCGTACGCCCCGTGCGGTCACGAACAGACATTGAATCTAAGTTAACCAAAGATTACGGTGTTGAAGGGGGCCCAATTGGTAAAAGTTATTTAGAAGGTCTTGGCTCGTTAAAAGAAGCCAAAACAGCCGAGCGTGCTTTACAACAAGCAGACATTGAGCAACGCGAAAAGATGGCTGTGGCTAGGGCTTTAGCCGACTGGAGTGAAGGCTCTCGTGGGCAAAAAGGTCTTGGTGGGCTCAATGCGTTTACTCGCTCCTATACCGGCTCCGCTGAAAAGTTAATGGGTGAAAAAGCTGATTTGCGTGAAGACGCGATCAAGCAAGACTCGTTAATAAACGAAGCTAAGTACAAGTTGCAAGCCCTGCGTCAAGCGCAAAAAGACGGTGACATTAAAGCGGAACAAAAAGCCGACATTGACTTGGCTAAAATTGCTAAAGACTTGGGCGTGTCTAAGAATAATCTTATGGCTCGACTGGTTACGGGTAACCTTAACCTCATGGGCAAGTACGAGACTGCTCAAGCTTCACGCGATGTTGCCGCTACTAGAGCCGCAAACAAAAACGCTGCTGGTAAAACACCTAGAGAAACGGATCAGCAAAGGGGTGTAAGAGCTATTGCTGCGGGTTTAAAAGAAAAATTCCCAAACATGTCTGAAGCGGAAATTGAAGCTTTGGCAACTAACCTTTACAGACAGTCGGCTGCCGCACCTGCTGTTTCTGCCCGTGAAAGAAAAGACATAAACGAAGACTGGCGTAAGCATCAGTTTACCGTCCCTTACCTTGACGCTAAAGATAAAGATGCGTACGAACGTGAGTGGAGAAGAAAGTGGATGGCGGCTAACCCCGATGCGGCCCCCGCCGCCGCTCCAGCGGCAAAAGCAGGTACGGCAGACAACCCAATAAAAATTAAGTAAGGTAGGCAATGCCAATCTACGAATACAAAGGTCTGCATTATGATATTGATACAGACGATGCGGCTGCGGCTAAGGCAAAAATCCTTGGGTTTTTAGGAAGTCAAGGCCAACCTGCTCCCGCCCCTGCCCCCGTTGCTGCCCTAGCTCCCGCTCCTGCTCCTGCTCCCGCACCTGAACTCGATGCAGAAACTCAAAAACTTGCACGTTTAGCGGCTAACCCCCCAGCCGCACAAAATATAAATCCTGCTTTACGACCAACGCAGCAAGTAGCTCCTACTCCAGCTACTCCAATAGCACAAAAGCCCGCAGCCCAATCGTTCTTGCCACCACCCGCGCCTAAGCCAGAACCGGACAGAAGTTTTTCTCCGATTGAAGAAGCTTCAAAGGCGGTTGTTAGTGCGGCTACTATTGGCATCCCAAGTTCAGTTGAGCAGTTTAAACTGGCCGGTAGTGCCGATGTTCTTGGTAATACCATCCAACGTTTGCAACTACTAGACCAGATTGACAAAGGGCAAATCAAGTCTCCCAACGAGCTGCCCCGTGACCCACAAGCACGTATGTATTTTGCTTCTAACCCAGAAGTACGTGGTCGACTACGGGATTCAATCACTAAAGACCTAACTAATAATAAAGAGTTTGTAAACGCCTCACTTGGCTTGCTGTCTCAGTACCAACGCGAAAACCAAAAGTACAAGCCACGGCAAGAAAAAGTTTTAGAAGTTGAGAGCGCCGCCGATTTTGGTAATTGGCTAGCCAGTAGCATTGGTTCTGGTGCGGTGTACGCCATACCTTCTATCATTGCTGCGATCACTACAAAACAACCGGGCTTGCTTGCTTTGGGAACTGGTATGGGCTACAGCGAAGCTGTTAGCAACCGCCTTGAAGCAATGGCTGCGGAACTTAAAACTTTACCACCAGAAGAAAGAGCCGCTCGTGTAGCCCAAAGGCTACAAGAAACCGACGACGTTAATTTAGCCGTTGCAATTAGTTCTGGCGCATTAGATTTAGTGCTTGGCCCTGCGGCTAAAGTAGCTAAAGAAGGCGTTAAAGGTTTTATAAAATCGGCGGGCCGCGCAGGTGCGGCTAAAGAATTAGTTAAAGAATTTCCCAAACAATTCGGTCAAGAGTTTGTAGCCGGTGCTGGTCAAGAAGGCGCACAGGCCGCAGGTAAAGTTCAAACTGGCGAGCGTAAAAACTTTGCTACCTTGCAAACCGCCAAAGAAATGTTTGAATCTGGCGCAAAAGAAGGCGTTGGTTCTATTGCTCCTACAGCAGGTCTGGGCGCTATCAACATAGCTACAACGCCCGGCGCTCCAAAAGCAGCTACGGAAGAAAAAGAAAAAATCGAGCCAATTTTTGAGTCAGAAACAGAACAGGAACAACCTGCGCCCCCCGTTGATAAACGCCAAGCACTTAAAGACGCCTTAGCTAAACGTAGAAAACCTGCGGCTGAGGAACAATCTGCGCCCGCTACGGTGGTATCGGAAGCTGCTCCTATTAAAGAACAAGCAACACCAGAACAAATTAAAGAAGCCGCCGCTATATTAGAGCGTCGTGGATTTGATCCTGATGATGCTTTAAGAATAGCAACTGCTAGGCTTGGCGGAACACCAGAGGTTACACAGACAAATGCGCCTATTGAAGAGGGAGCGGAAGATGCTACAAAACCTATCAGTGAAGCAGGTGGAGAGAGCCCTGCGCTATCTGCACAATCAACCGACAACGTTTCCGCCACCACAGGAGTTAGAGAAGCTGAACGAGATGGAGTGGTTTCTACTAGAGCGGATGTTACAGAGTCTACTGAAAGAGAAGGATCTAAGCCCGTTGCAGTAACGGATGAAGAAGCGTACGCCAAACGTACCAAAGACGATACAACCGCCCCTGCCTATAGCGATACTGATGCTCGTATTAAACGTATTGCTGACCGCTATGAACAGGCAGGTGATACAGGCACGGCTATGTTGGTTCGTGATATACCAAATAAACGTCGTCCTTCTCTTGTAGAAACAGCGGAGTTGGAAATTGACCAAGATCAAATATTTAAAGAACGAGCAGAAAAAGCATCTACTGAAACAAAAATAGAAACTAAAGGAGCCGACGTTGGCACTGAAACCACTGAAACCGTCAAAACAACGCAAGAAGGACAAGCGGCATCAACTGCCGGAGAAGTAAGCAAAGGCAAACGTGGTCGGCCAAAGGCTGACATCACTGAAGAGCAACGCGCAGAAAAAGATAAAGCCCGTACTGAAGCCCGTGCTGATTACATGAAGGGCGAGCGTGCCCTACCCAAGTTGCAAGCCGATTTAGACAAAGCCAACGCACCTATCGACGAAACCAACATTGCCGACGATGAAGGTCTAAAGAACGCAGAAAACGACAAACGTGCGGCTAAGCGCAATGCAATTAACGCAATGCTGGATTTAGAAGCTAAACACCGTGGCACTGCTTTGGGTAATCGTGTTAAAGCCGCGCTTGCTGACCGCTCAAAGATTTCCCAGAAAGAATACGACGACGTAGTTGCTGGACGCAAGTACAAAGCGCAAGAACGTATAAACAAAAGCTCTGCAAGCAACGATGAAGTTGAAGCCGCAGATGAGGGCTTTAATAAAGCTAAGAACGCCGCCCAAGCATTGACTAGAGTTATTAAGACAGGGACTGGCTTTCAAAAGTTCTTGGCCAAACGTCTCCGTAGTTTGGTAGCTGGCGTTAACTTTGTTGTGGTTGAAGAAACTGATCCGCTGCCAGAACAATTATCTCGCCATCAAGAGGCGTGGGGCAACGACAACTCTCGTGCTCGTGGTGTTTACTTTGAGAACACAGCTACCGGTGAGCGTACTATCTTTGTGCGCGGTGCTAGCGCAGGTAGTTTCCAAGGTATTAATAACACTACAGTACTACACGAGGCGCTTCATGCTGCGCTGCAACAAAAACTTGAGCTGGCCCTCCTTGCAGTTCAACGTGGATTCTCAGGGGATGCAAAGCTGGTACGTGCGTACAACGATCTGATTGCGGTGATGAACAACGCTAAGGATGAGTACAACCGCTTAGCTAACTTGGGTGAGCTGCCCGCAGAAATGTACTACCTAAAGACCGTGTCGGGTGTATTTAGCAATCCGCATGAGTTTGTTTCCTATGGCATGACCGACCCCTTCTTCCAAAAGTTCCTGATGGGGGCTTATGGCTTTGAGGAAGAAACAGGTTTCTTTAACCGTTTTGTAGATGCGCTTCGTGAGATGCTCGGTATGGCTACTGACACCATTAATGCGCTGTCTGATTTGATTGTAGTTACCGACAAGCTTGTGTCTTCTAAGCTAACACCCACAATGAAAATGATTGCCAAAGCTGATAAAGCTAACGCAATACGTGAAGCCCGTGTCGGCAAAGTTTACACTCAGACTCCTAAGATGCCAGAGGAATCTACTGCGGTAATACAAGAAACACAAGCCGATATTGAAGAGCGAGTGCAGTATCACCTTGAGCAGATTCAGCGAAGCAGGGATGCGGAAGAAGCCGCTAAGAACGCCTCTTTACTTTTTGCTTTGCGTGACCCCAAAAAGATCTTGCCAGCAATTAACCGTTTGTGGAAATCCATGGACAGGGTGCAGGTGAAGACTGTCTTAGCGCAGATGAATATTGATGTTTCCGCAAGTTGGGGTTCTTCTTACGTTCCTGAATTAGCCAACACAAACGTGTTGATGCAAAAGATGGCGGGTTTGACCAACATATTGTTAGAAAGCGCCGCAGATATAAGCACTGATGCTATGCGCGTATTCTCCAAGAACCCCGGAGAAATGAGAAAAATTGAAAACGTGGCGCTTGCGGCTACGCTAGCAAAGATTGATCCCGCCGACAAATCTGCAAAAGTACGTTCCCCTAAGTTAGATGCTATGTTTAACGGTTTGACTGAAGGTGGTCAACGTGTGTACACAGAGATGCGCGATCACCTCAACGACATGACTGATTACTACATGTTATTGCTTGAGGAAAGTATCAACAAAGAAAATATTCCAGAAGACGGCAAAGCGCTTATCATGGCGCGGATTAAACAAATCTACGAAGCTAGCAAAAGGATTACGCCTTATTTTGCTTTGACTCGTGAAGGCCCGTATTGGCTGTCGGTTAAAAAAGGATTGGGCGGAGAGCGAGAGTTTTGGATGCGCCCGTCTTTGGCTGAGCGAGATGCGTTAGCTGAACAATTTGTAGCGGATGGCATTCCTAAAAATTACATTACTACCGGCAACAACGTCGCTGATTTGCGCAAAGAAACCTACCAAAAAAGTGACTTGCTCAAAGACGTATTTACCGCAATTGAGAATGTAAAGGACACTGACCCCAAAGCTAAAGAAAACTTAAAGGACGCGGTGTACGAGTTGTACTTGCGCACAATGCCTGAGAACTCTTTCCGTGGGCAGTTTTCTGAACGACAAAACGTTACCGGCTTTAGTACTGACGTACTACGTGGCTTTAACGAAACCGCAGTCAAGATGGCAGTGCAACTGTCAAGGCTAAAGTACGGCCCGCAACTGCGTCTTTCTATATCCGCTGCAAGGGATTCGGCTAAAGGCAGACCTGAAGTTGAAGTATTTATTGACGACATGGAGCGTCGAGTTGTATCGGAGTTAAACCCAAGAGAGCGTGATGGGTTTGATACGTTTGCAACCATTATGAATAGGCTGTCGGCGATTACTTATTTGTCCGGCCCTTCTACTGCGCTTATTCAACCAATTAGCATTTTGCAGACCGGCGTTGTTATTTTGGGTGCAAGGCACGGATTTGCGCAAGCCTTTACTGAAATTGGCAAAATGTCTAAGTTTTGGGACGAGTTTGCTGTTACTAAGAAACGTCTTGATGGCACTACGGCATGGGTTATGCCGACCATTGAAAACTCAAAAGCACTTAACCTTAATGAAGAAGAAAAGCGGGCTGTACAGCAGATGCGTTTGCGTGCGGTTACTGCGTCTACCTACGCAAGTGAGTTATTTGAGTTCAATGTTAAGTCTACCGAAGAGGTAATGTCTAAGACAGAAAAAGCTAAAGTTGCGGCTGCGTCTGTGACTTTTGGCTTACTACATTCTGCCGACCGCATGGCACGCGAGATTGTTTGGATTGCGTCTTATCGTCTTAACCGCAAGAAAGGTAAAACTTTTGAAGAAGCTGTAGACCAAGCGGTTATTGATACTAACGAATCACAAGGTAACTTTTCTGAGTACGCTAAACCCGCAATAATGAAAGCCCCCGGCGGTAGACTTGCGTTGCAGTTTATGACGTTTGCGCTAAACATTATGGTGTTGTTAATTCGCAACTTCTACCGCATGATTGCCGGATTGAACGGTGAAGGACGTGCCGAAGCGTTTAAGATTTTCTTTGGTGTCCTAAGTAGTACAGCTTTGATTGCGGGCGTTACAGGCTTGCCTTTCTACGGCGTTGTTATGGCATTGCTAAGCTTTGCATGGGAAGACAAAGAGCGTCCACAGGGACTTAAAGACCTTGACCGCGATACATGGTTTACGCAAGTCTATCTACCAGAAGTACTTGGTGACGTAACTATAGCTGGTTACAAACTTGGTGATCTTAGTGACTTGGTATCTAAGGGCGTGCTTAACAAATTGACAGGGCTTGACTTCTCTAGCCGTACGTCTTTGAATAACATGTTCTTCCGCGACATTAAAGAAACTCAAAACCCCCGCGAAGAAGTAATAGCACGGGCACTGGAACGTGCTGGCCCTGCCGCAAACATGGTCTTAAACTGGGCCGATGCTTATGACGCATTTCAACAGGGTGACACGCAAAGGGGTTTAGAAAAAATGGCTCCCGCTATTGCACGCAACATCATAGTCGCCAATAAGTACGCAAAAGAAGGCGCTAAGGACACCAAGGGTGCTGTGCTTGCAAAACCCGAAGCGTTTGACAAATGGGACTACTACGGTCAAGCAATTGGTTTTAGGTCGGCTCCGTTAGCTAACGCGCAAGCAGTTAACTTTAAACTGACGGCGATTGAAAAGCGTATTGAAAACGAGCGTACTGATTTGCTAAACAACCTTGATCGCGCTTACAGAAACAAAGACATAAAAGAGTACGCTAAGATTAACAAGGATATTAACGAACGCTTTAACCGGATGTACCCTTCTAAGCGTATTGACGAGATTGAGAAGTCACTTGAGACCCGTGCGGAAGCTAGAGGCAAGTCATGGCGCGGTGTTGAGATAACTGAACAAAATGCGCCGTTTGCTTATGAAGCCGGTAAAGCATCCCGCAAAGCTCTTAGAGAAAAAGAAATAGAAGGAGCCAAGCGTATTGAGCTAGAGAACATGGCCTCTAACAGAAAATAAAAAAAACCCCCGGGGATTAGCCGGGGGTAAAAGGAGAGGCAACCAAAATAAACCGTCGGCAACTGCTTCCCGACAACTGAAGTTTAGCTCAAAGCCTCCACACTCGCAAACCTTTTATGCCGTCTTCTATGACTACTTTTGTAAGTAGATCCATCTTTAGTCGGCGGGCCACTCGGTCAAGTTCCGCTTTAGCTTTTGCTGTATCAATGCAGGGTACAAAAAACGAGTACCCTTTGCGGAACTTAGCCCAGTTAACCTCATAGTGAACTGTCTCGATTTTCATCGGGTGTATCTATGTGAATAAAATCAGACCGAGACGCATCAAACATCAAGGCACGCACTGCGGGGGACACAACCTTCATGCCCTTAGCCATACGCTTGTTGACTGCTTCTTTAAATACATTAGCCTCTTTTAGCTCTTTAAGTAAATCTTTGTAGTTAATCTGACGCTGAACGCAAAAGTCTTTAAACGACTTGGCCGCAATCCATAACAGTTTGGTATCCGGCTCGTAGCGTATAAGCAGTTCACCCTTTGGCTCCATAGTCGGCATAGGGATCATGTTGCTTCGTGCGTCATTCTCGCCGTTCACAACCAAAGCGTGATTCATGTTGCCATTGATAAACTCACCAAGGGTAGAGGCAGGGTTGCTGACTGGGGGTTTAATGTCCTCACGCATCTCGCCGAGCATACCTTTAAGCCAGTCGTACACCGCCTTCATGTCGTAGTCGTGCAGTTGCAGGTTCTTAGCGATCAGGCCACCGGCAATGTTACAGGCGGCTACGGCTGACCAAAAACGCTCACGCTGTGTGAACTTGACTTCTTTGTCGAGCTTAGCCTGAATCTTGCGCACTAGGTCTTTAGCGTCTTCCAAGTTGTTGACAAGCCACTGGGCGTAAATCTCACCGGCAAACCCGTAGTTCTCACGCAGTTGGTGGTCAAACATTTGCTTGCCGACTTGCACGTCAATCAGGTTATTGGGCTTGATCTCATACTCAAGTAGACGCATGGACTCACCATCGGGAGAATCTTTTGCCGCGCCGAGCTTTTGATAGAAGCTAGCGTTTGATGACGTTAAGGTCATTCCGTTCCAGCTAGTTAAGTTAACACGCTCTTCGTTGACCGAGCCTCGCATCTTGTTCTTGCCCCGACCCTGCGAGATGCTGTACGACAAGTCAGAGAACTCCATAGGGCTAGTGTTCGTAATCTCGTCAATTGTGTTGGGTAGGTTGTTCATCACACCAAGCCTGTGCATCTTTGCGTTGAACGTATCCTTCCAGATCGAGGCGTTCTTAACGGGGTGACCCCATACACTGTTGCACATAAACAACGCTGTCGACTTACCCGAACCTGAGCTACTGTGAATCAAATTGATGATTGCACCAGACATACCTGTAAATTTCAACAGTGGTGAACCAAAGGCCGTCAGTGCTGCAAAAGCATGGGGCTCAAGGCCGGGCTTTGCATACATGTTGAAGACTTCTTTCCACTTATCAAAGTCACCGCGCTCGTTGAGGTGCTCGGCTACCGCCTTTGTAATGTGTGAGGGCGGACTGTAATACACGCCGTCTTTTGTAATCTCTCTATCGCCAAGAATAAACTTGCTGTCGTTATCGACCCAACCAAACTGTGTTCTCATAATATCTGCCTTCCGCATAACTTGTAAATTTTTAACTGCTGTAATCACATACACGCACATGAGGTCAACTTGCTTACTAAACAAGCCTACGCCCTTAGACGCTAGTGCTTCCCGCAGTTTGTCTTTTGATGAAAGTACTCCGAGTGGGATTGCAAACTCCTTCATGCCGTCCCTTGGTAGGCGCAATCGGAATAGCAATGTCTCCCCAATATCGGGGTCTGTTAGCCGCTTGATGATGTATAGGTCGTGCTCATACACAAGGTCTGGTTCTGCTTCGTCATCCGAGGGTCTGCGGTAGATGCCGCCGTTCTTACCCCTGAAGAATGGGAATGGATACTCAGGTATGCGTACTGTCTCAACCTCACCGTCTTTGGCTTCAACTACTACATCGTAGTCTTCGTCTTCGGCTTCCTCGATCTCCACACCAAGCATGATTGGTGATTTGATCTTGCCTTTGTGTTTACACCCTTCACAACCTGTGGGGTTCTGCTTCTCAAAGGTAGCGCAGTGATGCGGCCCACCCGTGCGTTGCAGGTCATTAACTTTGTACTCGGTCTTAAACCGGTCATAGTCGGGATGCTCCGCAGACATTTTGTGTATTGCGGAATCTCGGTCGACGCAAAAAGTTGCAATCGAAAGCGCTGAGCGCCATAAGTTGTAGTCGAGTGTGGCTTGATTCTCATAGCAGTGCATCAGTTGGTTACAACCTTCACCCTGCGCTGACTTCAGCATTATTGTTTTAAAACGCTTTACTTTATTCTGCATCACCGATTCCATCAAAGGACTCATGGTGCGCGGGATAAAGTCTGGCCGCTCGTCTTCCAACTCTGGGTCGGGTGCGCCGAGTAGCTCCTTCACTTGCGCGTAGGTCATACGCTGAGTGATTTCGTTAAGAACCGTTACTTCTACTGGTTCAGCTTTAAAGTTGTATGTGCCGGGGACACGCAGTACTCTGGATGCTTCAAATACAGCAGGGTCGACAATGAATCCTTGCTCTACGCACAACTCACGAAGGCGGTTTGCAAGGGGTTCCCAATCTGTGCGAGTTATGGTCTCTTCAAGCAACCAGTATGCGTGGATGCCGTAGCCTGAACTAACTAGAATCGGTTGTGGTAACCCTACGTTTTTACAGAACTTCTTGAACTCGGCAAGACCTGTGGCTTGGTCAATGTAACCTTTGATGACCCCCTTTTCATCGGGTACGGCCTTCGTGGGGCCGCAATCAATATCCATCCACAATGCGCGAACATAGGCAACGTTTTCATGTGTGCGATTGTTAAGCGGGCCGAACTTGGCACAGCCAAAAAACACATCAAACTTGTTGCTTACTAGCGTCTCAATCTGCTCATCTACTTCTGCTCTCGTATCGTAAAACTTCTGATCTGGATACTTCCCTAGCCCAAACACACAATACCGACCCTCTGTGGGTAGTACTGCATCTAGTAGGTCAAAGTGGGACATTTATTTATTTCAGTTGGTGTTGGGCTTTAAGGTGGAGTATGTAATCGTTGATCGCTTGGTTGTAGGAATGAAAGGGGACTGAGTCCCCCTTAAACCAATTGTAGATAGTCATTCGGGTTACCCCAAAGTCATCTGCAATCTTGCTAACGCTTATGTTTTCGCGGATACATACACGACCCAAGGCCACACCCAGAGACTTGACGCTTGCCTTTTTATTTGCGTACACCAAGCTCTGGCTATAACCATAGGTCATGCGTTACTCCTCGTCGCTCCAAGCCTTCACCACGGAATCCAAATCCTTCTTGGTCACAGGTGCAGGTGCGGTCTTAGCGGGGCGCTTGATTGGCTCGTCAATAGCATCAACCTTTGCGGGTGCTTCTGCTTTAGGGGCAGGTGCTTCCAACTTAGCAGGCTTACCTGACATGTCTGCTTGGTATGGTGTCATAACTACCATCTTCAGCACTTCAGGAGTGTTAGCCACTTTGCTAGTCACAGCGTACTGTGCTTTGTTAATGTACTTAGTCGGCGTAAATAACACAGACTGATTGTCATTGTCTTCGTTGAAACTAATTTGCGTCACAACGTAGTCCAAGCTCTTGCCGTTGTTGGACAAGTACTTAGAGTAGTTTTCAAACGTGTGCGTGTTATCGCCTACGCTTTCGCCAAACAAAGACTTGGATGCCAAGTTCATTTGGTAGACTGAACCTTCAAGGGATGTACCGAAGTCTTCTTCCAACACAAGCGCAATGCGACGTGAATAGCGGCAAGCCTTAGAATTACCTTGGCCTGAGCCTTTGATATTCTGTTGGCAACTATCGCAACGATCTGCTTGGGGGTTGGCTGAACCTGCATCGGGTGCACGCCCGTCGTTAGAGAAGCAATCAGGCGCAGTCGGCTCGGCATCGGGGCTCCACTGCTTAACGTAGAAGATACGGCCTACAGCGGGGGATGCGTTGACAACAACGGCATTTAAATTGCCTTTGACTTTACCCATCTCTTCGCCGCCGACTGTCTTACGAAAAATGCCATTCTTAGGCACAATGCGTTTGACTCCGGTACGACCAGCGAGTTGTCGTGTAAGGTCGCTAACTCCTGCGGTTTGCAAGAATTCGGGGAGGTCTTCGTTGAGGATTGTAATGTTACTCATTTTCAGCTTTCTTTAGAACGTCTAACTACCACGGTGTATTCACTTTCGACATTTAGCCCCTTCGGGTAAAGGTCTGGATTCTCAGCAAGAAAGTCTTTCATGTTTGTCTGATGAAGTCTTTTCTCTAACAGGCCAAATGCTCCAGTCTCTTCAATGAAACTGTAGATTGAATCCCAATCGTTTGTCCAATACCGTGACTTAATTGAACGCATGATCGTGCCATGTGGGGTGCGAATGCTGTCGGCATTCATGTCTTTGCATACGTCGAGCATTTCTTGTGCTAACACTTTCATCTGCTCTTCGAGGTCTTGATCTTCGGCTTCAAACACTTTCTTGTTTGCCGCCCGCTTGTCGCGTATCTTGATATAGATTGAGGTCAATCTGTCCAAGTCTACGGAGGTGACTTTGTCTTCAACTTCTTCCATCTGATTCTCCTGATTGTTAAATGTGTCGCAGTGACAGTTCACATAAAGCAGTGATTTCAAAACATTTAACGTCTGCAACGGCGCTAACCCGTTACCCATCACTGCGACACAACTCTAATATAACACCACATTTGACATTGTCAAGAGGCGTCTAAAAATTCCTGTCTATAAAGATCAATTATTTTGTTATGGTTCGCCACGTTGTTACGCAACAAAGCATATAAGCGCTTCTCCGTTGGGCTTCCGTGTATGTGTACGATAGTCATTGGATTGCGTTGGCCGGGCCTGTCAATGCGTGCATTTGCTTGAAGATACGTTTCAACACTGGAGGTGGGAGCGTACCAAATAACAGTGTTAGCCGCAGTTAGTGTTAACCCGTGTGATGCCGCTTGCGGTTGGATGATGAGCACCCTAGGGTTATCCCGCGTCTGAAATTCTTTGACAATCTCTGCGCGTCTGTTAGCAGACACAGACCCGTTAATGACATCGCATGTAATACTATGTTTGTTTAAGTATTTGGTTAACAACTCAATCGTGTGTGTAAACGGAACGAATACAAGAACCTTGTGGCTTGACTCGTCAATCACTTCGCGCACAACTCTGAGGCGGTCGGTTACATCAAACTCAATCACTTCGCCTGCGTCTGAATACACTGCACCGCCTGAGATTTGCAAGAGCTTGTTGAGCTTTACTGCGGCGTTAATAGCTGTAACCTCTTCACCTGCTGCCTCAATCAACATCTGCTTCTTAAGAGTGTTGTAGTACTTCATCTGCTGTGGCGAAAGTGGAGCTTCTCTGTCGACTGCTGTAACCTCGGGCAAGTCAAGGCAGTCGGCTTTCTCAAAGCGAATAGCAGGCTGAAGTATCTTGTGTACAGTTGCTTCCGCAGTAGGCTTGGGTATCCACCGGTAGTCAGTAATCTTGTGCATGACTGAATCGCGGAACTGACCAAAGAAAGGTGACACACCCTTGGGGTTCACGAGCTTTGCCAATCCGTAAGCATCCACAGGTGACTGAGCCGCTGGCGTGCCCGTCAACATCCACAGACCCTTAACCACTTTGGTAATTTCCCGCATGGTTCTCCATCTGTCAGTCTGTGCGTTTTTGTATGCAGATGCTTCATCAATCACGATGAGATCAAACCCACCCGCCATGATTTCTTTCTTGACGATCTCAACGCCATCAAAGTTAATAATGACAAACTCAGCGTCACTATTTATAATTTCTTTACGTCTCTCTCTTCCGCCGTGAGCTATGGCTACTGTGCGATGCAGAGCAAACTTAAACAGATCCTCTTGCCATGCGGCTTTCATCACCGACAGAGGGCAGACAATAAGCACTCGGCTAACTACTCCAACTTTCATCAAATAATCCACCGCCCAAATCACTGATGCGGTCTTGCCTGTGCCCTGCTCGTTAAAGCAAAAGCTCTTGCGGTTGCTGATTAGAAATTCAGCGGTAGCCTTCTGATGATCGAACGGAGTAAAGCCATGGGGTCTTGGCCAGTCGTACTCTGATAAGTTCATTTTTTCTTACGTTCTTTGGCACTTACTTCTGTCACCAATTTGTGTTGTGAGTTACGCTTGAACGAGCGGTTGGCCGTTGGGGATTGCACCTTCGTGCCATCTTTGTTAGAACCACCCTTGCTCAGCGCCTTGACGTGGGCAATGTCCTTGCCTTCCCTAGAATCCGCAGTGCCATCGTTATTCTTGTCGGGGTTCTTTTTGTCGTACTCGTTACGGGCACGTTGGCGTTCCATTCGTGCGGGCAACTCGCCACGCTCAACTTGTTGTTGGTATTCCTTTTTGTAGGGGCGAGGTTTGTTTACGTAAGGCATATCTATCCTTTGTTGTATTCACATTGTTTAACTGAACACCACTTACACAGTGGCCCTGTCTTGGGGTTCCACACCCCGCTCATGAATGCACCTTCAAGCCGCTCAATGTCGGGCAGTACTTTTTGTACATACACAGACTTCATTTTCGCATCATGTTCTGCTTTTACAAACTCTTTGCTGACTACAAACATAAGCGCAGACTTGACCCGCTCGATCTCGGGGTACTTGGCAAACAAAGCAGTGGCAATTAAGTCTAGCTGACCCATGTCGGCATAACGTGCGTTCTTGCTTGTCTTGTAGTCGACCGAGTAGGCTAACTTTTTCTCGTGGTTTATGATGACCAAGTCGGCAATGCCATGCCACCACACGCCTTCGGCTGAGAACTCACAAGGCTCTAAGTCTTTGGTTAACCCTAGTTTTACCTCGCAATGCTTCTCTCCGGGGATGGCGTTTAGTCTATCTAAAGAAGACTTAATGTATGCAAACTTTTCTGGTATCGGCTTGCCATCTCGAATGTATTCTTCAGCGACGGTGTGCATCTCTTTGCCGTATAGCGTAGCGGTTGTATCCCCCTCGATTACATCTTTGGCAACCTTGGTATGGTAGTACTTCTTAGGGCACTGCTGAAAGGTCTTAAGACTGCTGAATGACCAAATGAGTTGTTTAGCAAGAGCCATAGTTTTGTCCGTATCCTGATTCACAATTAAGCGGTAAGTCCTTCGCCCACTTGGGGCGCATACGCATACACATCTCTACGTATTCTTGCGCAGTCTTAGCCTCGGCTTTCGGCGCTATGCAGGCAATCGCATCATGCACAGTCATCACAACCTTGTACTTCTTAGCAATCATTAGCATCTGCTCACCAATCACGATACGGGCTAGGGCTTGGCATACGTTCTCAATTACCTTGCCGCCATAGATTCGGTTGGGGATAGTGGCTTTGCCTCGCTTGGTGTCGTAGACCAATTCGTTACGCAGTCCGTCTTCAGCGGTAACCATACGCAAGTTGGGGTAACGTAACCATAACTCGTTGGGTAAAAGGATGCCGTCTCTACCGCAGACAAGTAACACTCCGTTTCTACCTAATTCTGTAGCACTACCACGCAACATGGCTTCAAGGGCTAGGCCCGCTTTCTTCCAAAGTGCAGTAATTTTCGGATACGTTGTGCGGTACGTGTCGATAATCCGTGTCGCTTCGCCCAATGTAATCTCCACGTTAAAGTTCTTGAGTTGCGCTTGAAACTTTGCCGCCCCCATCCCGTACCCACAACCAAGGATAGTGGTCTTACCAACGAATCTCTCGTCTTTCGTAATCTCCGAGATGTCCTTGCCATAGATAGCAGATGCCATGATTTTGTATACATCCTCGCCACGATCAAATGCCTCCACTAAGTCGTCTTGTTCCGCAAGCCATGCTAGCGTACGGGCTTCAATTTGCGATGAGTCTGAGTCGATCATCACGTATCCTGTTGGCGCAAAAATAGCGTGTTTCAGGGGGGAGTTGCGCGGGATATTTTGTAGGTTGAGCTTATCATCACCGCCCCACCGCCCTGTGTGAGCGGCATAGTATCGCAAGGGAACTGGCATAAGTCCTCGCTTGGCAATCCCAATAAACCTTTCGGTTCGCGTCTCCTCGATGGTCGACTTCGTGCCAAGGCGTGCGCCTACCAACGCCTGCACTGCGGGATTTTTATGCTCAAGCAAGGCTTTGAACTCTTCGTCAGTTTTAGAGAACGCGTAAGTCTCTTTGCCTGTGGTTAGGCTAGTCTTCATTGGCGGTACAACACCAGCGGCCTGCAACATAATTGCAAACTTTTGGTTGCTCATCAAGTCGCCTAGTTCGTACGCGCCTAGCGCCATTGCTTTTAAATCTTTTACCGATTCCAAGTGGTCACCGAGTACTTGCAAGTCCAGCGCCAGTGTCGGTTCTGTAAACATGCGTATGGTTAAGTCAATTAAGCGCAGCTCTATCTGCGGAAAGTCTTTGCTCATATTGCCAAACAACTGCCATGTCAGGGCTACATCGTTCATGCAGTATTCCCCATACCTTGCTAACTGCTCGGGGGAAAAATCGATCCGTCTCAGACCAAGGGCGTTCTCAACTTCTGTACCCTTCTCGCCTATGCCGTAGTACTGCGCTAGCACCTTGAGACTGCCCCCTACGTTAGTGCCATGCAAGGCTCTGCCCATGGAGAGTGTGTCCAACCAACCCTTTGGTTTAATGTTGAAGTGCCAATTTAGGATTGCCCCATCAAATATGGCGTTGTGGGCTAGTGCCAGTGAATTTGCCCAATCGAATTGCTTGAGGTATTCGGCAGTCTGAACCATCGTTCCGCTAAACCATTCTGGCTCTCCGTCATCTACCTGCACTGATACCCCTACGACATGGAACTGTGGGTCACGGATGTACTCTTCGGTAGTCTGCTTGGCAAAGCCTACCTCGCGGGAGTAGAACGTCTCAAAGTCAACTGTAATGATGTTCATATTGTTTTGCACCCATTGGTTATCCAGTTATCCAACTTATCAACATTATTCTCGTTGATGACCACGGCTACGCCACCGGATTCGTTGATAGCCTTAAGGTTCTTCTCTTGTAGTGCGGTAGTCTTACCCTTGCCAGCCTTGGCTTCGATAGCTACAAAGTGGCCGTTAACGCAACAGAGAAAGTCGGGAACGCCACTGCTTCCGTATCCAGTGCCGATAGGCATGGCGTAGTAGACGTTGTGGGCTTTGAGGATTGCCTTGATCTTTGCTTTGACCTTGGCTTCAGGTGTGGTTGCCATCTAACACTCCAGTTGTTTATGGAGTCAATATAGCACATCACTTTACTTTGTCAATAGTACAGACGTAAAAAAACCGCCCGAAGGCGGTTGGGGGTTACCCTAACATTGTTAGGTCGTTTTACTTTAGTGCGCTGATCTCACGAGTCAGATACCACTGGGCTTTGCGCAAGTCCTCCATCCTGTTGCCTTTGTGGTCGGCACGAGTCAGGTACTTCACCACGTTGCCGATGTTGTAGTTGAGCTTCTTTGCTTCGATGAAGTCGATGGTTTCGATTCCACCTACTTTGTAATGGGCAGGATGGTCTACTGGGTCGAACATTTCGATCTGCATAGGTGTGTTTGATGAAGTAATGGACAGAGTTTTCCAACCCTTTATCGTCTCATCCATAATTTTCTTATGCTCAGCCATCCCTTTCTTTATTTTAGGTAGCGTAAGCGTAGTCTTCTTTGCCTTCACTCCGGCTTTCTTCTTTGCGTTCCACAGCACTGTGTATACGTACTGAAGTCCAACGCCAATAGCCTCGGCTACCTCTGCGGGTTTGGCCTTTGGGTTCTTGGCTACGTAGTTACGCACTTGTGCGGCTTTGGTTACTTTTTTGATTGTCATGGTTTATTTCCTGTTTGGTTGTTAACGTACTCGGTAAGAACTTCTCTCATCTTGGCTTGCTTTGACATTCGATGGTTGGTGTCGAAATAATCCATCACCTCTTTCGGCAGTCGCAAGCTCGTGCAAGTTAATGCGGGTTTCTTACCAAGCCCCCGCCCCTTGCGTTTCTTCTCTAACTTTAAATACTCAATTCCTGTGTTCAAAATGTTGCCTCCTCATAATCCTGTTGTGGCTTCTTTAGTTTGGGGAATCGCTTCGGGTCTAGTCGTGTGAACGGCCACCACGCCATTAGCTCTTCCTGAGTCAGCACTTTGTTTGACAAGGGCTTCGTAGTATCCTTTTGGGTACTTTGCTTTTTGCTTAACATGTTTTCTTAGCCATTCGGCTCCTCCTAATTCTATAAACATAAGATACTCAATATCAGACATTCGCATGTTGCGACCTTTAAGTGGCTCAGGCGGTTTAGGTCTTGGCATTATCTTTTCATTCCCCGTACAAATACGGCAAAGGATGCTGACGTATCCCCACCATTTTTCATCATGTCAAACTCTTGCGCTACTTCTTCTAGCGTGTTGTTACGTATCTTCTCGGATACCTCGTTGAGTTGAGCTTTGACCATTTGACGTTTACGCCAACCCATAGCTTTCTCCCACATGTTGAGTTCAGGTTCCTTCATGTATCCCCCAATACTTCTAAAATTACTTTTTTAATCCTGCCGTATGCGTCTGCCTTGGTATACGGAGCGGCAAGTATTATATCTATCTCACACAGTGCATCGTAGTACTGCGTACCTTTTAGTGCGTGCTCTAGTTTGTACTCGTCTTCGGGGTACTGAAACTCAAGTACGGCTTTCATAAGCGGCCCCATTGGTTAGCAACATAAGTAGGCGGGCCTTTCGCCATGTTCTACGTACGTCAGTCTGTGAAGCATTGCGGTACTTAAACTTTGGGTCAGTACATGGCCTCAGTGGGATTGCTTTGGATTGGTATTTCATTTCGTCTTTCATTTAGATTCTCCTAACATTGTTAGCCTGTTTCACTATGCCAGTTCCCGCTCTGCGGTAAGTAAGACAAAGACTTCGGTAGTGGCTCGGCAACCCACGCCCTCAATCATCTGCTCAGGCTCTACTAATTTCAACATACCCAACTTACCTCTCATGTCAAGTGGGAGTGTATTATCATCGTAAAGTTGTATATCGTCACCTGTTTTAACTAAGTACTTTCCACTAGATAGTAAGACTAGGCTCGTACCTTTATCTGATTTAAACTTAGCTTCTATGTCAGTAACAGTAAGCATCTCGGCTTCCGCCTCTCGTAGTTTGGCTAGGTTGTGCGCCTGTCCACTGATTACTGCATACTTCTTAAACTCGTCAGGGTGTTGTACAAACGCAAACGCTTTCATAAGCGGTACTAGACTATGCAAAGCACTCTGATGATCTCCACGCTTGCGACTTGTTTGTCTGCCAACAACTCGGTTAGCTTCTGCCAACGCTTCGTTCACACGCTCGCCTACACTCTTGTTACTGAATGTTTTCTTGATAGCGGCTAGGGCTTTCTTAGCATCCTTAGTGCGATACGAACTTATACGCTCACGCTCGTTTCTGATCGCATTGCTAGTGATAGAGAACACATGCCCACCCTGATCGTAGCGATAGTCTCGGTCGATCTTGCCGATCTCTTCTCCATCTTTGAATACTGCGAACTTAGAAACTGTGATCCGTGGGCGGGTATCCATGGTCTCACTCTTAACTTGTCCGTAATACTCATGTACCTTGAACTCCCATGTCGGGTTCTCGGTGATAACCTTCCACATGATCTCGTGCAGGGGTTTCTCCACTGCGAAGTCAAAGTCACTCTTACGCCTACCACACAATAGCTTATCGCTAATGGTGACGTTACTCAATGTCATTGCGGTGCTTGCATCCATGATCTACTCCTTACCATTCAAATTTCTTAATGATTGCATCTACCTTGGCCTTGACCTCGGTGCGATGGTGCTCGTCTTCCTTGATTGCATCTATGTTAGTACCTAACATTGTTAGCTCTAGTTCCTTGCGTGCTTCCTCCAACTTGGGGTCGTTGGTGATGTTCATCTTAGTAAGCAATGAGCAAAGCTCTAGCGGGTTGCTCACCAGTGTGTCGTGGTATCGCTTCTTACCACCCGATGTGTCGTCGAGCTTCTTAGACATGCCTACTAGCATTTCATGTAACCGCTCCCATGGCTCACGCATAGCGTCAGCTAGCTTGTTGTCTTGTTGTGCAGTGAACTCTGCTTGCATCTCGGCTAAGTCATTCGCAGGTATGTCCAAGCGAAAGTCACCCGCCTCTGGCACAGGCTTGACTGTTCTACGAAACCCAAACTTCAGCTTCACATCCTCAAGGTCGGGATAGTCCTCGGCTCTGTACATCTTGCCTAGGTGCGTAGGTGCATCCTTCACTAGCTCAGGATATGCGTGAAAGAATGAGCCACACATGGCATTGAACGTCTGCTCGTATGCGTTCATGGTCTGCTTGTATTCCATAAACAACGCAGTCGGCAACATACGCTCGCCCTTGTCTGCCCATGGTAGCGTTCGCTGATTGTGATAGAGCCTAACCTTGGCGGCAAAGTTCTCGATCTCCTTACGCAAGTTAGTACCTGCGAATAGGTTCTTGTGGACACGCGCTGCGTCTACGACTGCTGATGCGTCAGTATTCACTTGTGCCGTTGTATCGCGGTCTAGCTTTGATGCAGGCCACACGCTGATGTTCAATTCCACTAACACTGCTGATGCACTAATACTCATTTTGGTTCTCCATATACTTGGTTTGCGATTGTGGCAAAGCGGTTGATTGCTTCGAACTTGGATACTTTGTTAGTCTTAAATGTATGAGCCAAGGTCATAGCTAAGATAACCATGCCCTCGCCATTAGAAACTTCTTGCTCAGCGAACCGCGTAACGATTCGTATACCTTCGTTCTTCATTTCTTCGGGTGTCATTTCAGTTCTCCTGTGGTTTACCGGCTAATCTAGCCATTTGATATTTACTGTCGCCTATGATTTGCATACTGAAGTTGGCTTCGTTCGGGTACACATGGTAGGTGTACGGCTCAGTCATACCCAACTCCTTGCGCCTGTCCTCACTCCAATACTTCTCTTCGTATATCTCTGCGCTTTCTAAGACTTCCACTAACTGCATGGCTTTCTCTTTGGGCATGATGTACTTCTTGTATCCAATATCTACTATTACCATACTGCCTCCCTTAATCCATAATGTGAATCGTTCTACCATTGTCAGCAACAGCATCGTTACCTCCTGTGATTACCCACATAGTCGGTGCTGTCCATTCGCTACCCCAGTTCGGTACATAGCCATCGGTCAACACAATGATGCACTCGGGTTTGATAGCCTCGTCACGCAAGTATTGAGATACGCAACTAGGGTCAGTGCCCCCGCCACCCTTGGGTTTGGTCGAGCTAACAATGTTAGATACTTCCGCACCCTCATACTTCTCATGCCCTGCCACTGAGCCATCCCAATAGATAAGATCAACCATCTCGGGGTTGACTTCCTCAGCCACGCCTTTCACCTCGGCTAAGAATTCGTCAAGCTCACGCCCACCGATGGAGCCCGATGTATCTATGGCTACTACGATGTGTCCAACCTTCTCACCGATCATGCTCGGCATATACATACCGGCAGACAAGTATCTGCGGTTGACTCTGCGCCATGACGATGTGTCCTTGTTGTTGCATGTAGCTTTCACATACTCGCGTAGTTCTTCACGCCAGTTGATCTTGGGTTGCAAGTGTTCATCAATCTCACGCCCGATACCACCCGCACCTTTGCCATGTGCCTTCTCATGTGCCATGACACCCTGACGAATAGCTTGGTCGATCTCACGCTCAAGGGTTTTCTTCTCCTCCTCGCTCATCTCTCTCGCACCATCCCAATCGTGGTCATCGAACCCACCACCCCCATCGCTCTCTTCGAGTAGGTCGAACACTTGCTTGGAGTTCATGCCCTTGAACTGTGGGTCATACAGTCCCATGCGCTGACCTTTCATAATCCCATCCTTGTACTTAGGCATGGAGATCACATCCTCGTTAGGGTCGAGTTCATGAAGCATCAGGTTAATAACGTAGTCACAAGCACTGTTGGCACGGCTATGATTCTCGTCATTGAGTTTCTTCCATGTAGTCAAGTGTCTGTACATCTTGTGTGACACCTCATGCGCCACGACAAATGCCAATTCTTTATCGGTCAAAGCCGCCACAAACTTACGCCCATACTTCTCATCCCTACCATTGGTAGATGCAGTGGGTATGTCATCCACTACGCTAGTACGGCCAACCATCATCACACCTTGGAGTAAGGCGAACTTAGGATTACGCATGAGCGTGATCTTGGCCTTCTGTAATTTACGTTCTTCTAACATTGTTAGGTTCCTTCTAAATGTCGTTGCTTGTTAATCATGTCGGCAAATAACTTCGCCTCTTCAAACGTGTCATGCACTGATATAACTTCTTGGGTTTCAGTAAATGCACTTGGGTAATCCTTAGCGTCAACTAATTCATACTTGCCTGTGTAGTAGAGTTGAGCAACAACTACCTTGAACTTCGGGTCATGCTTGCTCTTGTCTACTGTCGTTTGCCTACGCACAAATGCGTTACCAATTCTCTTAGAGAAGGTCATGGTTCTTAGCCACCCAATCAGCGAACGCCTTGCAACTGAACGCAATACTCTGTTTGCTTGGTGTCTTGGCAATGTTGATAGCGAACACCGCTTGCCACTCTGCATCGAATCGTTGTAGGTACTCCATGAATGGGGCAATGGTTGTCTTGTCTACCCGAGCAATCGCACCGAATACCACAATGGCACATGCACCCGCTGACGTAGGTATTGCCGTTGTCTTGGGATGCGTGATCGTTGACTCCCATGTCGGCAACTGATCTGAGAACTCAATGTATGCTTGCATATCCCGAGCGGCTGACTCACCCACAGCACCGGACAAAGCCGCAATCACAGTTTCAGGGTCGTTATCTTTGCGTGACCTAACAATGTTAGACGCTGTCTCAAGCGAGCGTGGTGATACGAAAGCCTTCTGAGAGTTCTTAGGGTTAAAGATGTAGGGGTTGTCGCCTTGCCCTGCGTCTGTGTAGCTAGCCATTGCATGAGGGAATCGGTTGACCCACGCAATCACCTCGGGCTCGATACCTTTACCAATAGCCCACTCAATCCACTGCTCGGCATCGGGTTTGCTGATCGTTACGGGAACCAGTCGGTTACGGCTATGCGCTTTCAGGTTGTCGCCCACGCCGTCTGTTGAAAGGTTACCAGTAAGAAAGACAATGGTCTGTCTGTCTCCATCGGTCGGTAGTGGAATGTCACCTAGTCTAGGGTTAGCCTTCTCTAGCATAGGGTGAAGCATGTTCTTCACGGGGTCTGCGCCCTTTGAAAATTCGTCAAGCATGATGACAAGGGGTTTGCCTTCATGAATCTTGAACCTAGCGTTAGGGTAATACCTAGTGGTCTTGGTATCGTGGTCGATCACAGGCATGGCAATGTCGCCCAAGTCCATGTTCGGCACGTCTATGTATGCGTACTCGTAGCCCAAGCCGTTAGCAATACTCTCCAATAGGGAAGACTTGCCGATACCCGGCTCGCCTTGTAGGAGAAAGCGCGTAGTAGGATTGGTGCGAATCAGGTTCGCGGCTTGTTTGAGGGTAATTGATTTACCGAATTTGATCTCTGACATATCTAACCTTTCTAATGTGCCTAACATTGTTAGGCGATTTCTGATTTACTCTGCATTTTTGACATGGTTCTCCCACATCAGCTTATATTATACCACAATGTTATGGTAAAGTCAAGTCCTTTCGTCATGGGTCTGACTAAAGTTGCGGTTGCCTAGCTTGTATTAACCGATCAATCTCTTCTTGCGTTGGCATCTTCGTTATGTACGACTCGTACTTGTCGTTGGGTAACTGATTCGGTTTGAGCGGCCTTCTCTCGATCATCTCATCGCTATGCCACTGCATCATGATCTTGTCCAGCATCCGCTCGACTGCGCTTACTGGAATATCCACATCCATGTCATGCCCCACCAGTGGGTTGCGGTGCGTGTACGGCATGGACAGGGCTAACAATGTTAGAGTCATGCGGTAATAGTTGTCGACCTTCCCATCTTCCGGTTGGTCATCGCGTATCGCTGCAAAGAAACTCTTGCACTGCTTAGAGTATGCGTACCACAGGGTCTCCTCTGGGTTTGTATTGTGTACTAGCCCCAAGCATCTGTAACCCTGCGGCTTGAACTCCATGAGCTTCACAGATTCGAGTGCGGGTTGCCACACTTGCTCGGTTCTCCCTTGGTTCCTCCCGCCTTGCCACACCCCCCGCTCTTTGTACTCGTAGCCAATGTTGTCGGCAATCTCCATCATGGATACCCGCAGTTCGTTGGTGTCCATGTTCTTGCGCAGTTGGAGGAAACCACCAAAGTACTTCATGAACTCTGAGTATTGCGCCCTAACAATGTTAGATGCCTTGCGGTTAACGTAGTGTGAGTAAACCACATCCTTCTCAAGCACACTCAAGCACCCGCCTTCACAACTTAATGTGAGTGAGCCATTCTGTTTAAGCACATGGCGTTCACCACCGAGGATAATGCCCACCTTCTTGCGGTCTAGCCAAGCGGGTATGTCTAGCACCCGACCGATCATCCCTGACTCCATTAGTCCTGTGTACTTAGGTGTAATGATGATCTTGTCGTCTGGTGTAAACGTGAGCAGGGGCGAGCGGTAGTTAAGCAACTCGATGTTCCCATTCTCACCTTCTCGGATTGAATAGATGTCAATGTCCTCACGTCTGCCGAGCGGTATGCAAGGTGTCGGGCTTGATCTGCCGTGTTTGTCGGTCTCGGGTGTACGCCCGCGAATGGGTTTGGTTTTCTTGAGGCGTGCCTTTGCATCTGCATGGTTACGGATACGTGGCAAATAATAGGTTGAGGCATGGAGCCCCGTCTGTCTTTCTTTCATGATTACTCCATTAGTTCTGCGGGTGCGCGTAGGCGCAGGGCTTTTACGTTCTTCAGCGTGGGGTACTTCAGGCAGAAGCGTTCCCTTGCGGTGCTTATATCTTTAGCCTCGGCAACCTCAGTCACCCAATAGCCAAAGCGGTTACTCCATCCTGTCATTAGGAATTTAGATAACATTGTTAGGGTCTCCAATAAAGTAGGTCAAGTGCAAGCACTATGCAAGCACACAAAATAACAATGCGTTCGAGCTTTTCCCATCTAGTTAACATTGTTAGCCCCTCAGTTCTTTTTGGTTGGTTTGCTTGAGCGTTACTCTTGCGCTGGCAGGTGTAACAAGTTGGTAGTTGCCCTTGCCGTATTCTTGGACTACGCACCAACTCATGCGTTCTTCTCGGGCGGCTTCTTCACCGCAGAATAGGCAGACTCGGTAGCCTAGTGACCACCGCTCACTGTGTATATCGTCACCGCAGTTGCGGCACTCTTTCCAATCATTCATACATCTAACCTTTCTAATGAGCCTAACAATGTTAGGGTGCTTCTAACGGGCGGGATTGCCCCTAGATGGTTTTATCCCATCTAACTTATATTATACCACAAAGTTATGTCAAAGTCAAGTTCTTTAGTCTTGGGGGAGACGAAAGTGAGACGCGAACTTGTTCGAGGAAGCACGAAAGGTAGTGTTATAAAGTTATGTTATATTTTAAGTGGGGTCGGCAGTAGGGTTATTGTGGAGGGGCAGAAATGGGATGTTATGAAAGCAAATGGGGGTGCGTTATGAAAAAAGGGGAAATGTAACGAAAATTTAGGTAAACGTAACGTGAAACGTAACACGGGGTTCTCCTCTGAAAATGAGGTTTTTTTAATATAATGTTATAATGTTATGTGTTTTTTAAGAAAGGGTATGTGGTCTCCAAAATTATTATTTGCGCAATACACTTTGCACTTCTGAGCAACGTCACTGCCTCAAAACTTTTGTAACTCGTACCCCTTTCCGAAAAACGCGTAACATTATAACTTTCTAGGTTTCATGCGGGTTGCGGGGCGTTACGTGCGTAACATTAGCTCGTAACATTAGAAAAAACATAACATTGTTAGGTCGTTGGCTATCGCCTACCTGAGAACTGGTATAGAAAAGGCTACCCTCAAATACCTAATGTTACAGATCGACCTCATTGGCTACCGCCTACCTGAGAACTGGCATAGAAAGACCTCAATCAGAAAAGACCTAACAATGTTAGGTCAAGACGAAAAAAAGCCCGCACTAGGCGGGCTCGGGTTAGGTTGGTAGGGGTTAGGTTTTATCCCATAACCTACGATGGAAGGGTTTACCCTCAGCAAACGCAATCCAAAATGAAGTCAGGTAAGCGTCAGGGAAACGATACTCTTTGAATACTTTTGCGACCCTAGCACGATGGGGGTTAGTCCTAACGTTTCCCCTTAGTGCTACCAATGGCGGTACAGTGGCGCGAATTTCATCGAGCAAGGCTTGAATTTCTTGATCTTGCTTTTGATAGACTTCGCTTGATTGAGTACAGTATTTCATAACATTTCTCCGATTGACCTAACAATGTTAGGTAAGGGTTTCCCCTTACCTTGGTTTACCCTTAGTCGATTGTCGCCACGTCAACACCCATGGCAATCAATGCTGACGTTATGTGTGTTTGTGCCTGACGTTCTTTGTCGCTGAGGGAATCAGCGTTCTTTGTAGCTTTGTAAAGTGTCGTCAATTCCTCAACCAAACGTAATGTCAGCGAGCGGTTTTGTCGAGCGCCTACCGGTGCGTCAGTTGGTGCAATCACGCCGTCAGCGTCAGGGGTTTTGGGTTCCATGTGTTCTTGTGCATATTTGCGAACACGTGCCCAAACTGTCGAGGGATTGCTATGCTTAGCCTTATTGAGAACCGCAAACAATTCCTTTTTCTCAGCGTGAACCAACTTAGCTTCGTCGCCCTTGTCGTTATGCTCGACAAGATACCAAGGGAAAGGGAACACTTCGCAAACCTTGATAGCGTATTCACGCTCAGCACCATAAGCCCTAACAACGGCTTCAGCAACATTGTTGCGCAAATCAGACAATGACAATTCAGACACTTGAGTAACTGTAATATTTTCCATGATACGTTCTAACCTTCTAATAAAACCCTAGGTGTCAGACCTAGGAACCGATGCAATCATTTTGTTTGCATGAGTATATTATACCACAAAAAACACCGAAAATCAAATGTAGCGTGAACAATAATTATGGGTTTTATCTAACAATGTTAGATCATTTTAAAAAGTCAAAAGGTCAGAGGGTACAGGGGGCAGGGACACCAAACAGCCCAAGAGGAATCCTAGAAATACCATACACACTGTGGAGCTCAAACGATCTCGCGTTTTAAAATTCCGCCAAGTAAAAATAAACCCGTCTATACAGAACACCCCCCGGGTCTAAGTAAAAACCCTAACCACAAAAAATTTTTGCAAAAAATTAAAAACGATGTTACATTTCAGCCTTCATTACTCATTGGTGCGCTTACCCGGTGATTAAACTAGAGCCTACTGCGGAACATCCTGTTCCTTTTGACGTATCCGAAGAGTCGCCTAAGACTCAGACGGATGCCATTGCCATTGCTGTAAATACTGCTGACTTTATTAAAGAGCTCGGTGGTGGAATTGACTTCAGCGAAAAGGACGGTAAGCAGGTTGTTGATCTGGTTACCAAAGCAGCCAAGACCCCCAAGCACATCAAGTCATCCGGTCAAGCTGCGGCTGCCCTAGCAATACTAAAGAAGTACGACTTTCAAGCTGTTGCTGATGCGCAACAAGCGCGGAACCTGATTACCAACAAGCTAATTGAACTAGCTGACTGCGGAGACCTGAAGATTGAGATCAAGGCTCTTGAGCTACTCGGCAAGCACTCAGACATTGGCATCTTCACTGAACGCAGTGAGATTACTGTGCACCACACAACATCCCAGTCTCTTGAGAATTCAATCAAAGAGCGAATCAAACGCCTGCTGCACAGCGACGTGATAGACATTACCCCACTTGACGATTTGGATGCCCAACTGGGAACCCCGTTGGAGGTTCTGGATACTGAAGAACTTGTAGACTCTGAAACCCGCGAAGACGTACCTGACCATGAGTGAAGCACAAATTTCATTGAAAGACTTAGAAGGGCTGGTCGACACGGGCAAGCTTACAGATACTGACCTGCGCGTACTAGAGAAACAGCTAATACATCTGGAAAAACTTAAAAACCGGGAACTTGCGCAAGAGAAATTCATTCAGTTTACAACCCGAGTCTGGCCAACCTTTATTTCGGGTAAACACCACAAGCGGATGGCCGAAGCTTTTGAAAGGGTAGCCCGTGGAGAATGCAAGCGTCTCATTATTAATATGCCTCCTCGCCACACTAAGTCAGAGTTTGCCTCCTACTTACTACCTGCTTGGTTTTTGGGCAAGTTTCCACATAAAAAAGTCATTCAAAGCTCAAATACAGGCGAATTAGCGGTCGGTTTTGGCCGAAAAGTGCGAAATTTGGTGGATTCTGAGGTCTACA
>Ga0315905_10000950_pt1 | contig 31519 bp, 30 predicted proteins | sample LakEriMetagenome_5_FD_203522 | JGI IMG/M metagenome (GOLD analysis project Ga0315905, IMG submission 203522) | Freshwater fungal communities from buoy surface, Lake Erie, Ohio, United States - Buoy 4 MA121 | ecosystem: Environmental > Aquatic > Freshwater > Lake | place: USA: Lake Erie, Ohio... | reverse complement strand
CAAGCACGAACGACACTGCGGTGGCACTCTGACTGACGGCACCGAAGCTCACGCCGAGCAACGCTGCACGGAACGGGCTGCCGACCGCAGCCGCTGCGCGCACCCGCATCGAACGCGAAGCCAGACCCCGCAGGCTGTCCTTGATCGCATCAAGGCCGAGGAAGAAGAAGGCGAGTCCCGCCAGCAGGAACGGAAGCCAGCCCAGACTGTCCATGTTCAGCCAACGAGCAGCGCACCACGCGCGGCGTCGACGCTCGAATGCACCTTGATGAGCGCCGTGAGCCCGGCAATCCGGAGGAGCTGCTCGACCGACGGTCGCGGCGCACAGATGCTGACCGAGCCGCCGACGGGCCTCACGGTCTTGAGGGCGCTGATGATCACTCGAAGCCCCGCGCTCGAGACGAACGTGAGCTCCGATGCCTCGAGCAGGAGATGGCGGCGCTCGCCGGCCAACAGCGGCAGGATCAACGACTCGGCCTGAGTCTGGGAGCCCTCGTCCAGCGATCCGAGCAGACGGGCGATGACCACCGCGCCGTCCGCTTCGATGTGGACCGAGAAATCACAGCGCGAAGTCGCCATTCCAGAACGATACTCCTTGGACCGTTTGCGCGACGATTGTTCAGGACGTGCAAAGGAGCGACCGCCACTCAGGACCCCACATCGGACTTACGATTCTCCCATGATGCGAATTGTCACCGTCCTGATCACTGCCCTCGCCGTGTTCGCCCCGCTGCCGGCCTGCTCCAGCCTCGACAAGGCCGACCAGATCCGTGCCCGAGACGAGAAGTTGCCGGTGGTCATCACCGCGGCGAACATCAGCGTGCCCAACGCGATCGACGGCGTGACACTGCTGGTCTCGTGGGCGAACACCTCGACCAAGACGATCAAGTACGTCAAGTTCGAGGCCCAGCCGTACAACGCCGTCGGCGATCCGGTGAAGTGCGACGTCCGCAAGTCGGGCCGCCGCGAGTTCACCTGTACCGGTCCGTTCAACCCCGGCTACCCGGACGGCAGCATCTTCGATGGCTTCAAGTTCCGTCACGCCTGGTACAACGGTTCCATCCGCTGCGTCGAGATCGTCTCCTGCGAGGTGATCTACATGGACAACTCGAGCGAGATCTTCCAGGAAGCCGACCTCCCGAAGATCTTCGCGGCCGGCATGGAAACCAAGTGCATGATGAAGTGACGCGGCGGAACCGGGAACCGTCACGGTCCCCGTAGGCTCCCATGGTGCGTCCACCCGGACGCACCACCAAGGAGCCAACCATGACCCCCGCCACCGCCTCGGCCTTCAAGGGCCTTCACGCCGCCTCGCTCACCGCTGCCGCCCTCGACCTGAAGACGAAGGAGTTGATTGCCCTCGCCTGCGGTGTGAGCCGACTCTGCGACGGCTGCATCGTGCATCACGCCAAGGCCGCGAAGGCCGCGGGCGCCACGCTCGCCGAGATCCAGGACACGCTCGATGTCTGCGTGCTCATGGGCGGCGGCCCGGCGACCGTGTACGGCAAGAAGGCGATCGACGCCTACAACGCCTGACGCGGGCTGCGGAGCGCACGCCCCGGGATTCGCGCGACATTCGGGCATCACGCCCAGGGTGGCTCACTCCGGAATCGGCGTGATCTGCACGTCCTGGGCGTGCGCCTCGCGGACGGTCCAGTCGATCGCGAGCGTGCCCGGCTTGCCCGCCGCGGGTGCGGCCGGCACCGAGACGACCCACTTCAGGATCCCCTGCGGCTTCTCGTCGGCCGTGAACTTCGCATCCGTCGCCAGGGCCGGGGACACCTTCGCCAGCTCGACCTTGATCTGTTCATTGCGGGACACCGGCATGCGGTCGAAGACCTCCATGCTCGTCGGCGCGGCAAGCGTGCTCGCCAGGTCGATGCGGTACTCCCACTCCGTCACGTCGCTCTTGCCGAAGACGCCCTTCGCGGCGGTGCCCTTGCGCACAAGCGTTCGCTTGGCCGTCACGCGCGGATCGGTGCCGAGCCAGAAGGTCATCTCGCTGCCGGCGGCCAGGTCGGGCAGGTTGGTGCGACCGACCGAGTCACCACCGAGAAACACCGTGATGGGGCCCGACAGCAGCTGGTAGGGCGAGCTGTTGGCCGCGGTCGCCTTGATGAACACGGCGGGATCGGCCACCGGCTGTGCCACGTGGGTAAAGGTCGGCTTGAGGTCAATCGTCGCGATCCGCTGGGTGCGTGCCTTGCCGGCATCGCTCGGAATCGTGACGCGACGATTGATGGGGAACGCCGCCACGGTGCCCGTCTGCACGGCCATCGCATCGCTGAACAGCGCCTCGAAGGCGTCGTTCTTCTCGAACTCGCCGGTCGAGCGTGGATCCAAGCCGCCGGTGCCGCCGTATGGCCCGCCTTCGCCACCGGGCTCACCCGGCTTCACGCGGCCCTTGCGCATCGGCGCCGCGTCCATCATCGGGGCCGGCGCGCCGGGCACCACCATGCCGCTCGTGATCGGCGGCTGCGGCACGACCACGTCCACCACGACCGGCGACACGACGTATGGCTGCGCACGCTGCGTGGGCTGCGCGGTCGAGAGCGTGAGTTCGATGTCCTCCCACGCCTCGCCAGTGTTCTGCAGAATCAGGGCGTCGAACTCCAGGCTCAGCGACGACGCAGCCAAATCGGCGCGAGCGGCGTACTTCGGGGTCCAGGTTGCTTCGCCCACCAGGTAGCGCAGCGACACGGTGGCCGGCGCGGCACTCGACTTGCCCAGCGTGACGATGGCCGTGCGCTCGATCAGCGTGCGGCCACCCAGGGCATTCACGCGCGATTCGAGCGACGAGGCAAGGCGGTGATTCGCGAGCGTCTCGGCATCGAGCGACGAGCGCTCGGCGATCAGGTCGTTGCGGGCCTTCCCGATCCACTCGACCTGGCCCGCAAGTGCGGCGGGATCGAGCGCCTTCGAGCCGAAGTCCTTGGCACTCTCCGTCGCGGTCTTTGCCGCGATCGCCGTGAGCAGCGCATTCTGGTCGTTGAGTCGGGCGGCGCGCATCGCCAGCACCTGCCCGGCCTTCTGCGCGGCCTCGAGCTCGTCGATCGCCTTCTTCAGGTCAGGGTTCGACGCCACGTCGTTGGGCAGCCGCACCGACTCGAAGCGCACATCGAGCAGCTTCGCGCCGCCCTTGGGTGCATCCACGGTGGCCTGCACGCTGTCGCCGTCCACGCTCGCCGGCAGGTTCGTGAACCTCAGCTCGAAGAGGCCCTCGCGCTCGGGCGCAGCGGCCATGCGCGAGACCATCGCGCGGCCTTGATAGAGCGTGACCTCACCGATCGGTGCGGTCGGCGTCAGGGACTCCAGCTTGGGTTCCTGGGCGAGAGCGATCGACGCGGTGAGCGACAGGATGAAGGTGGCGGCGTGCAGCATGGTGGAAAGGTATCCGGGGTGCAGGAGGTGACCCGATGCGATGGCCGGTCGACGCGGTGCGTCCACGAATGCACCCACCACGCGCGCAGACGTTGCATGGGCGGACATCAGGCTGCGCTGACTACTCGACCCAGTACCGCTTGAGCCACGGAACCGGGAGCAGATAGCGGGTCACGTGGCGCAACGGACGCAGCTCGAGGCGCCGGGATGCATAGAACGTGTCCAGCAGGTGGCGAAGCCGCGATGGTGCCGCGGTTTGGTTTCGCAGCCATCTCCCCTCCATCGCCTCCCCAGGGTTGGGATGCCCGGGAAACGTGATGATCCTGGCGCTCTTGGGAAGTCGAGCCGGCACGAAGTACCGAAGCGGGAAGATCGGCAGGCAGTGAAGCCTGAAGTGGCGAGTCCACGCGCGCGGCCAGAACTTGACTCCACCGGGAATGGACTCCGTGATGTAGTGCTGCTCGTAGCGGCATCGATCAGCGACCCCCTGCGGATCGGACCGAAAGCGCTCCAGGATGAACGGATACTTCCCCACCGGAAATCGAAACACCGAGGTCTGGCCAAGGCGACGATGCGGCTTGGTCCAGTTCCGTGCCAGAAAGACATCGTCTGGTTCGCCGATCTCGAAGTACTCGTCGATGCTTCCGACGATCACCGAGTCCAGGTCAACGAACAGCGCAGGGCCGGGACTCAGCCCGGGGACATTCGCGCCCCACAGGACTACCTTGCGCCACTGACCGAAGGTGCCCGTGGGCCACGCGCAGCCAAGTTCCGGCAGCGGCTCAGCGATGACTTCCTTGCGCAGACCCGTGGCATCGTCGGTGAGACAGACGAAGCGAAATGGCCCCGTGATGTTCCGGGAGACCATGCCGTACATCCGGTTGACGTACTCCGGTCCATACTTGGTCCCCCACTTCACGACGAGTACTTGCTTGATCATCGGTCGTGAGGCCATGGGAGGAGATTAGAGCCAATCCACATGACAGGCGCCAGTCGGCACGACTCGTCGCGATCGCGACTTGCGCAGACCCCGCTGGCACATCACCGCGCCGGAATCGCCAAGGTCACCGGGATGAACCGGATGCGGCGATAGTCGTCGGTCTCGGCCAGCACGCCGATCTTGCCACCACCACGGTCAACTGGCGCGCTGTACGCGAAGAAGCCAGGGGCAAGCGCCTGCTTGAGGGCCCAGCTCGCGCCATCATCGAGCGAGATCCAGAGCGTGCCGTTGGTGCGCGCTGTGGTGCTGTCGCACCCGGTGAACACGAGCACAGGGCGTGAGCCCACAGCGACCGACAGTAGCCCCGCTTGACAACAGGGATCCGGGAGTGAATCGATCGGCACGAGCGTGGTCCATGTCGCGCCGCCATCCTTCGAGCGTGCACCCAATCGTTGCTTGGCCCCGTGGAAGCTCCGGGCATTCAGCACCAGCTCGCCGCCCTGCACTTCGGCGACCTGCACTTCGTTGGCATGCGCTGGCGCGCCTCCGGGTGCGACCGTGCCCATCGACCAGGTCGCTCCGGCGTCGTCGCTGAAGCAGGTGAACACAGTCCACCGCCCATACGGCCCTTGATTGAACGGCACCACGATGCGACCGGCATATGGTCCCGTGCGGATCTGGATCGCCACACCAGGGCCACTTGCCACGGTCGACGCCTCGGGGCGGCGCATGCTCGCCGTCACATCGCGCGGTTCACTCCACGTCGCCCCGGCATCATCGCTCGAGAGCAGGTGCACGCGACAGACGCCCGGGCCATCCAAGCCCGTGGCCTGCTTGTGCTCGTGCGTGTCGGCTGGATAGCTCTGCACGATCACGAGCACACGACCTGCGTGTTCGCCCGCGTGCAGCGTGACGACACATGGATTGTTGATCGAGCGATCAGCGAGATCGAGCACCGTGCGAGGCGCCGACCACGTGAGGCCGCCGTCATCGCTGGTCGCCAGGACCAGATCGTTCGTGCCGATGTCACCAAGCGCCGCTCGACCTTCCGCAAAGGCAAGCAGTCTGTGGCCTGCCTTCGTGATCGCCGGGATGCGGTAGACGGGGTTCGGCCCGGTACCGCCAACGAAGACGTCGACTGCCGTACCCACCGTGATCGGTACCGGCATCGGTGGGCAGTCGGAAACCTGAGGGCTCTGCTGCAGCGCGGGCGCCCCAGATTGCGCATGCGCAGCCAAGTCGACCGCCATCGCCAGCAACGCAACCGTCCGCCAAGACCGAGCCATCGGTCGCGGCGCGCGCCTCATCACGCCAGCTCCGCCGTCCCCGTCGAGTCACCGAACGCATCGAGCTTTGCACCGACCTTCTCAGCGATGCCTCGATGGAGATTGCAGAGTGGCGTATCGGCGGCGTGCGCGATCACGCGGCCGCCCTTGAGCCCGAGTGCCGAGCCGCCGGCGACCAGAATGGGGAGGTCAGCGTGGTTATGCACATTGCCATCGGTGATCGCGCCGCCATAGAGCACCACGGTCGTGTCGAGCACGGATCGTCCACCTTCCTTGCACGCATCCAGTGCACGAAGCAGCGCGGCGAATCGCTCGCTGTGGAAGGTCGTGATGCGCGTGAACGCATCCATCTTCGCGGGATCGTTGCCGTGGTGCGACACGTCGTGGTGCCCTTGCGTGACACCGACCTCGGCGTACGGCCGGTTCGAACCCTCGTTGGCGAGCATGAACGTGGCCACGCGCGTCGAATCGGTCTGCAGGGCCAGCGCGAGCACCTGGCTGAGCAGGTCGGTGCGGCGTGCCAGATCGAGTGGACCGCCGCCGAACTCCGGGATCCGGTCGGCATCGAGCTGCGACGCCGCGTCCTCGGCCACGCGCCGTTCGAGCCCGCGCACGGCGTCCATGTATTCATCCAGCCGCGCCCGGTCATCGCGGCCGACGGTGCCCGCGAGGCGCTTGGCTTGCGCGAGCGCGCCATCCAGGATCGAGCGACGCGAACGTGCCTGCGCAGCAGCCTGCTCCGGAGTCTGGCCCACGCGACCGAAGAGCCGGTCGAAAGCCGCCTTCGCATCGGTCTCCTTGCCGTTGGGCAGGCTCTCGCCCTTCCACGAGATGTTGGCGCTGTACGCGCACGAGTAGCCGCTGTCGCAGTTGCCCGCGGTCATCGCCGGTTCGGTGCCGAGTTCGAGCGAGCGGAATCGCGTGGACGCACCCGAGCGTTCGAGTGCATCAGCCATCGCCTGGTCGACCGATTGCCCCGCGCGGATGTCATCACCGGCGGTCTTCTTCGGCTGCATGCCGGTGAGGAAGCACGCCGCGCTGCGCGCGTGATCGCCAGGACCATCGCCGTTGGCTTCGGCGTGACGGTGGCGCAGCCCGGTGTGCACCGTGATCTCGCGACCAAAGGACTCGAGCGGTGCCAGTGCGGGCGATGGCGACCACGTGCCGTTCGCCGCGATCTGTGGGCGCCACGTGGCCGGGTTCACGCCGTTGGGGAAGAAGACGAAGATCGCGCGCGCGGTCTTGGGTGCCAAGGCGCTGGCCGTCGCGGCGTGCGCAGCTGGGCCGATTCCGCGCGGCAGCATCGCATCGAGGAACGGCAGCGCGATCGTGGCACCCACGCCACGCAACACGGTCCGTCGGGCGAGATGGCCGGGGCGCATGGACCTACTGTAGTGCGGTGCGCTGGATCGGCCAGCGCAAGCGGGTGATTCAGCCCAGTTCACGCATCATGACCGAGACCGATGCGGGCCACGATCGCCACGAAATCACGTCTGTTGGAGCCTGATGCGGCTCGACGCCGCAGACGATCTTTGGCTGAGGCGGCTTCGAGGCATCATCAAAGGTGCTCGACCATCGCATGATCGGATCCAGCCACTCTCGCTGGAAGGTCGCGCCGGCCTTGACTTCGATCCCCACCCGGTGGCGTGGTGTCTCGACCATGAGATCGATCTCAAGGCCGGACTGATCGCGCCAGTGGCTCCATGCATGACGCTGACCAGCATTGGCTTGCGCCTTCATAGCCTCAGCCACCACCCACGACTCGAACATCGGCCCACGCAAGGGGTGGGTGCTCAGGTGCTCCGTCGATCTGATGCCCAGCAGCGAGCAGGTGAGCCCGCTGTCGAGCATGTGCAGCTTCGGGCTCTTCACCAAGCGCTTGCGCACATTGCCGTGCCATGCAGGCAAGAGCGCAAGCACGAACGTCGCCTCGAGCACCGAGATCCAACTGCGTGCGGTGGGCGCCGACACGCCGGCGTCAGCCGCCAGCGCGGAGACATTCAGCAGTTGCCCGGTCCGGCCGGCGCACAGCGCCATGAATCGACGGAACGCATTGAGATCACCGAGTCGCAGAACAGAACGCACGTCACGTTCGAGGTACGTGGCGACGTAGTTGGAGAGCCACAGCACGGGGTCGAGCCCCTCGGCATGGATCGGCGGATAGCCACCTGCCAGCAAGGCGTGATCGAGCGAGGGAGCCTCGACGCCGTGTCCCGGTGCAAGGCGCGCCACCTCGGTCCCATCCATGGGCAAAAGTTCCAGCATCGCCACACGACCTGCAAGCGACTGCGAAATGCCTGAGGACAGTTGCAGGCTCTCGGAGCCCGTCAGGATCCATCGCCCAGGTGCACGATTCGCATCGATCACTTCGAGCAAGTAGGAGAGCAACTCGGGCACGCGCTGGATCTCGTCGAGGATCGCCCCGCTCTCACTGGGAGCCTTCGCCAGGAAGCCGCGGGGATCCGCGCGCGCGAACGCAGCCACGTCGGGCGACTCCAGCACCCAGGCACGGTGGCCGGGGAAGGCATGTCGAGCGAGGACCGACTTCCCGCTCTGGCGGGGTCCCACGATGGCGACCGCGGGGAAACTGCCCGCGCATCGGGCCACATGAGGCTCGATGTCGCGCGGAATGGTGGATCGCAAGTCACTCACAGGCACGAGGATAGGGCAGGTTCTGACAGATTGAAAGTCTGACTTTCGATCTGTCAAACATTATAGGACATCAAGTGGTCCACCGAACGCTCGGCGGCTGATCCAGTTGGCGAGCTGCGCTGCCGGCGCGAGCGATGAAGGCGAGCCGTGCGTAGTAGCGCACGAACACCCACGGGGGCGCTCTGCGTCCACGAACTGAGTCATTTACAGGCGCCCCACACCACCGCCCGCTAAACCGGCATGTGCTGCCCCACGCTCCATCCCAGCCCCCGCGCGCACCCACTCCCCGACCGCCTCAGTCCCCCGCTGCGTCCGGCGCTCGCCGCCGCTGGAACGCGTCGCTCATCGCGATCCCCATCACCAGCGACTCGAACGAGCGATCACGCGCAAGCCGCGCGGCCAGCGCAGCCACGATCGGATCGTCGGCATCCGCCGTCCCGCGACCAAGCGCATAGACCAGGAGTCGTCGCGCGAGCGAGCGCTCGAAGGCGGTACCCGCACCGACCATGGTCGCCACACCCGGCACGCCGATGATCGTCGCGCCTCCCGGCAGCTCCGTCGTGTCCTCGACCGCGTGACCATCGACCATCGTTCGGGTGCGGCCGTTGGCATCGAAGCCCTCGAACGCAAGCCCGATTGCGTCCATACGCACGTGGCAGCTCGCGCAATCGGGATTGGCCCGGTGCTGCGCCATCAACTCCCGGATCGAGCGGTGCTCGGTGTTCGTCGCGCCCTCCGGCAGCTGTGGCACGCCCGGCGGCGGCGGTGGTGGCGCTTGGTCGAGCAGCGCCTCGAGCACCCACTTGCCGCGCTTCACGGGGCTCGTGCGCGTTGGATTGCTGGTCGCGGCGAGCACGCTACCGTGGCCGAAGATGCCCCGGGGGCGGGATGGAGCGGGTGTGGCTTGCGCGTAGTACGCCCGCAGCTCCTCGGGCGCGAACGATTCCTTGGTCTCGAGCAGCGCGCGCGGCGGCAGCTCACCGCGCACCACACGGTCGCAGAGCGCCGTGGTCTCCTGCTCCATCAACGTGAGCATGCGCGCATCAAGGCCCGGGTAGACCGCGGGATCGAACTGCCGCGCCGCCAGGCCATCGATCCCCAGCCACTGCGTGAAGAAACGCTCGCCCAGCGATGCCGCGCGCGGGTCGGCCAGCATGCGACGGATCTGCGCTCGCAGCGGCCCCGGGCGCTTCAGGTCGCCGCGCGCCGCGGCATCGCGGAGCTCGCGGTCGGGCACGCTGGCCCACAGGAAGAACGAGAGCCGACTGGCCAGCTCGAGCCCATCGAGCTGTCGCACGCTGCGGCCCGCGGCGATCGGTGCCTCCACGCGCAGCAGGAAGCGCGGGTCAACGAGCACGGCGGTGACGAGCGCCCGCAACTGGTCATCCCAGGGTGCCTTCGCACCGCCGGCGGCCTCGATCGCCGTGCGCGCGAGCGTTGCACCGTCGCGATCCTCAACGGGCCGACGGAAGAGTTCGCTCGCCAGGGCCGTCGCCACGCGGCGCAGTCGTTGCGATGTCGGGCCATCGGCGGCGATGCGTTCAGCCCACTGCTGGAACGGCGTGGGCGTGGTCGGCTCAAGTGGACCGATCACACGAAGCGTGTGCAGGTGGAGGTTGCGATCGCGCGTGGCCGGGTCGGGCGCCGATGGATTGAAGTAGTCGTTCAGGAACGCCACGCCCACGCGGTGCGGGCCGGGGTCCAGTGTGCCCTGCCACACCAGCAACCCGGGCGTGGCACGATCGAACGGGATCTCGGTGGCGTTGGTGCCGGTCCAGGGTTCGGGCGGGGTTGCGCGATCCAGCACGCGATCCTTCGCAGGGCCAGGCTTTCGGCTCGAAGCGCGATCAGACGCTGAGTCCGAAGCACCATCTGGCGTGCGTGGCAGCGCCTCGAGCGCTTGGCTCGGCACAGGCGAACCGTCCACGAACAGTTGCGCCTTCGCCAGGTCAGGGCCCGCGCGCGATGCGGACACGGTCGCCAGCAGGCGGTAGGTGCCCGCGTGCGCCACCTGCACGATGCCGGTCAGCGAACCATTCGTTGCCAGCACGAGCATGTCGCCCTGCGCACCCACCTGCCCGCGTCGCTCGAGCGAGCCCGATGCGCACTCCTGCTCAGTGCTCAGGCTCGGCGGCAGCACGGCGGCATCGGCAACGTGCTCTGCGGCGATCAGGAACTTCTCGAGCAGCAACGGCGGCAGCACGAGCGTGCTGGCCGTGGTATCGAACCCCTCGCCCACGTCGTCGGCGGGCAGCGTGGCGAGCGCGATGGCGCGCAGGGAGTCGGCGAAGGTGGCGCGTGCCGCGACATCGGGCGTCGCATCGGGACGCTTGGAGCCGGTGGGGCCGCGTGCGGCAGAACCCGTCTCCGCGCGACCATTCGCGCTGAAACTCGATCGAGTTGCCACGCCTGTACCCCCATCACCGCGCAAACCGATCGTGTCACGAACGCTGTTGGCGATCTGCCAGCGGTTGAGGCGCCGCACCACCGGCACCTCGCGGGCCTCGGGTGGAACAACCGCATCAATCGCCGCGATCATGGCGGCGTACTGGGCAGCGCTCGGCCGCTCGTCGATGTTCGCCGGCGGCATGTCCTGCCGGGCAAGCCGCGCGCGCATGGCGCGCAGCAGCGTGGGGTCGGCGGCGGTCATCCACGCATCGGCTGCGTCGCGCCCGGCGGTGGCCACTCCTGCGCCCCGCTGCCCTCGGCCCGGCGCTCCGACGTCTCGATCCGATTCCCCCGCCGCCATGATTCCCGCGAGGTCGAATCCCCCCTTCGCACGAGCGCCGTCGTGGCAGTCGAGGCAGTGGGCGTCCACGAACTGGGCGAAAGACGCCGAAGGTTGCGGCGGCCCTGATGCAGCCGGCCCTGCCGCCACCGCTGCAGCAAGCCCCCCCAGGGCCGCGATCAGCACAAGTCCACCGTGGAGCGAACGCCCGGTCACGGACGGACTCTACGCGTGCGAGCGCACGAAACGAACGCCTTCCGGACCTCGCCGCTGCTCCTGAGCGTGCTCAGCGTCATGCGCTGGGTGGGAGTGCCGGGGGGATCATGGCGCCCGGCCAGCCCAACATCGCGAACACGCTGCGGCGCACGAACCATGGCCGAGGGCAACGCGTCGGCTCACGCCGAGGCGCCCCCCCTTCTCGTTCCTACCCCCGATTCCGAAGGGGAAATGACCGCGCGCGGTGCGACGTGTCGATCATCGGCAGTTTTTTCGACACGTTATCTGGACTTGTCGATCAGATCGACATAGACTCGGAACCGTGTCGTGGCGCCCGGACCAACCGCACAACGGACTGCCCCCGCTCCCGCCCCCGGGCGACCTCGAGTCTCGCGGTGTGCTCAAGCGGTGCGTGGCTGCGCGAGCAGCACTCGAGGGCCTGAATCAGGCAACGGCGCTGATCCCCGACCAGAGCATTCTGATGAGCGCATTCCCGACACTCGAGGCGCAGGCCAGCTCCGAGATCGAGAACATCGTCACCACCACCGCAGAGCTGTTCGAGCATCTGTCCGCCGAGCAGCGCGCAACACCCTCGATCCGTGAGGCGCTCCGCTACCGGTCCGCGCTCCTTGTGGGATTTCAGGAGCTCTCGGCGCGGCCGCTCTGCACCCGGCTCGCCGAGACCGTCTGCTCCGAGATCAAGGGAGCGCCGATGGCCGTACGAGGGACGCCCGGCACCACGCTTCGCAACGATCGCACCGGCGATGTCGTCTACACGCCTCCTGTGGGGGAACCGCTGCTCCGGGACCTCTTGGCCAACTGGGAGCGCTTCCTCAACGAGGCCGGCGAACTCGACCCATTGGTGAAGATGGCCATCGGCCACTACCAGTTCGAGGCCATTCACCCATTCTCCGACGGCAACGGACGAACCGGGCGGGTGCTCAACAGCCTGTACCTGGTCAGCCAGGGGCTCATGGGCCAGCCGGTCCTGTACCTCAGCCGCGCGATCATCGAGGACAAGGACCGGTACTACCGACTGCTTCACGGGGTCACTGCAAACGGCGCGTGGGAACCGTGGATCGAGTTCATGCTCGAGTGCGTCGAGGGCACCGCCATCTGGACCACCGACAAGGTGCGCGCGATCCGGCTGCTGCAGGCACGAACCGGGCGCGTGGTGCAGGAGCGGTGCCCGACGGCATACTCCCACGAGCTCGTCTCGCTGCTCTTCGAGCGGCCGTACCTTCGGATCAGTGACATCGTCGATGCGGGGCTCGCCAAGCGCCAGACGGCGGCGACCTATGCACGGTCCTTGGTGGCGGCGGGCGTGTTGGAAGAGCGCCAAGCCGGCCAGGCGAAGGTGTTCATCAACACGAGGTTGATGCGGCTGCTGACGCACGATTCGAATGCGATCGAGGAGTTTCTGCCACCCGCCTGATGTCTCGGGAGCACGCCTCGGCTATGCAAACACCTCTGCTTTCGCGAAGGTCGGTGCCGCCGCGTCCTTGGCGGCGAGGATGGGCGAGATGCCCGTCGGCCACGGCAGCCCAAGATCGGGGTCGTTCCAGCGGATCGAGCGCTCCGCGGCCGGCGCCCAGAAGTCCGTGGTCTTGTAGAGGACCTCGGTGTCGTCGGCCAGCGCCAGGAACCCATGCGCGAAACCGGCCGGAATCCACAGCTGCGAGCCGCTTTCCTCGGAGAGCTCGACGGCGGCGCTGCGTCCGAAGGTCGGCGACGACCGCCGGACATCAACAGCCACATCCAGGATCGCCCCACGAAGCACCCGCACGAGCTTGCCCTGCGCGTGGGGCGGAAGTTGGTAGTGCAGGCCTCGCAGCACACCCTTCGCCGATCGTGAGTGGTTGTCCTGCACGAACCCCACGGCGCCGCCGAGCGCCTCATCCACGGCTCGCTGGTTGTAGGTCTCGGCAAACCACCCGCGGTCATCCGCGAATCGACGCGGCGTCAGCAGCACCAACTCAGGAAGTTCAAGGCGCTCCACTCGCATCAGCTTCCCCGCTCCGCCGCCAGGGCCAGCAAGTAGCGCCCGTAGGCATTCTTCGAGAGCGGTCGGGCCAGAGCCTCCAAGGCCGATCGATCGATCCAGCCCTGGCGGAACGCGATCTCCTCCGGACACGCGATCTTCAGTCCTTGCCGGTGTTCAAGCGTCGCAATGAATTGGCTTGCTTCAAGCAGCGACTCATGCGTGCCGGTGTCCAGCCAAGCGTAACCACGACCCATCGTCTCGACGTGGATCTTGCCTTGCTCCAGGTAGCAGCGGTTCAGGTCGGTGATCTCGAGTTCACCACGGGCCGATGGCTTCAGGCCCTTGGCCAGGCCGACCACCTGCTCGTCATAGAAGTAGAGCCCGGTCACGGCGTAGTTCGACTTGGGCTGCTTGGGCTTCTCTTCGAGCGAGAGCGCGCGGCCGTCCGGCCCGAACTCGACGACGCCGTATCGCTCCGGATCCTGCACGTGATAGGCGAACACGGTTGCGCCGCTGGATCGCGCGTTGGCGCGGCCAAGGAGTTGCGGGAGGTCATGACCGAAGAAGATGTTGTCACCCAACACCAGCGCCGAGGGATGCCCGTCGATGAAGGGCTCCCCGATGATGAAGGCCTGGGCCAGGCCGTCGGGCGATGGCTGCACGGCGTATCGGATGGATACTCCCCATTGCTCACCCGAACCGAGCAACTGCTCGAATCGGGGCGTGTCCTGCGGGGTCGAGATCACCAGGATCTCGCGGATGCCGGCCAGCATGAGCGTGGTCAGCGGGTAATAGATCATCGGCTTGTCGAACACCGGAAGCAGTTGCTTCGAGACCGCAAGGGTTGCCGGGTGCAGGCGAGTGCCGGCGCCACCGGCCAGGATGATGCCACGACGATTCATCTTGATGCTCCTTCCATGAGTTCATCGACCACCCGGTGGAGGTCGTCACGCCAGTCACCACACTGGAGACCGAAGTCGCGGCGCAGCCGCGCCGTATCCAACCGCGAGTTCATTGGCCGGGCTGCCGGCAGCGGATACTCCGCCGTGGTGCAGGGCATGAGGCCGCCGTCCGAGAGCCGCGGCACGAACCCCCGCAGGCGAGCTCGCTCAAGGACGGCGCCCGCAACCCCGAACCAGGTCGTCACGCCGCCTGGAACGGCGTGGTACACGCCCGCGCCCCCGCCGCTCCTGCCGCCCCCACTCACCCCGCCACCCTCAACACCCCGACCACTCCGACCACCCATGTGCCGATCGATCACTCGCGCGGTGACATCCGCCAGGAACGATGCCGAGGTGGGCACGCCGAACTGGTCGTCGACCACACGCAGGTGGTCGCGCTCCCTCGCCAAGCGCAAGATCGTGCGAACGAAGTTCGTGCCGCGCGATGCGTACACCCAACTGGTCCTCAGGATGACATGCCGGCACCCCGACTGCGCGATGGCGACATCACCCGCGAGTTTCGATCGACCATACGCATTGACCGGTGCGGTGGCGTCGGCCTCGGTCCACGATCGCTCGCCGGTGCCGGGATAGACGTAATCGGTGGAAAAGTGCACGAGCAAGGCCCCTCGGGCCAGCGCCTCATCGGCCAACACGCCCACCGAGGTTGCATTGACGGTGTGCGCCACATCAGGCTCCTGCTCGGCACGGTCCACGGCCGTGTAGGCGGCCGCGTTGACGATCACATCGGGGGATGCCGACCGCACGATGGGCGGCAGCCCACGTGGGTCAGCGAGATCCACCTGGGGATGATCCAACGCCACGACATCACCCAGCAGCGCGAGCGAGCGCCGCAATTCATGGCCCACCTGGCCGCCGGAACCAAGGAGCAGGATGCGCATCAGGAGTACTGCGTGGCGGCCCAGTTCCGGTACTCACCGCTGGTGACCTGGCGCACCCATTCGGCGTTGGCCAGGTACCACCGCACCGTCTTGACGATTCCGGTCTCGAACGTCTCCGCCGGGCGCCATCCCAGGTCGCGCTCGAGCTTGCGCGCATCGATGGCGTACCGGCGATCGTGCCCGGGCCGATCCTTCACGAACGTGATCTGCTCTGCGTAGGACTTCCCGTCAGCACGCGGGCTCTCACGGTCCAACACCGCGCACAGCGTGCGGGCCACCTCCAGATTCGGCTTCTCGTTCCAACCCCCGACGTTGTAGACCTCGCCCACCCGGCCCGCCTCGAGCACACGTCGGATGGCACTGCAGTGATCGGTGACGTACAGCCAGTCGCGGACCTGCTGGCCATCCCCGTAGATCGGCAGTGGCTTGCCGGCGAGTGCATTGTGGATGCAGAGCGGGATGAGCTTTTCCGGGAAGTGGTACGGCCCGTAGTTGTTGGAGCAGTTGGTGGTCACGACCGGCAGCCCGTACGTGTGGTGATACGCGCGGACCAGGTGATCCGACGCAGCCTTGCTCGCCGAGTAGGGGCTGTTGGGCTCGTAGCGGTTCAGTTCCGTGAAGGGCGCGTCGCTCGGTCCGAGCGAGCCGTAGACCTCGTCGGTGCTCACATGCAGGAAGCGGAAGGACTGCTTCCGAGACTCGGGCAACCCGCTCCAGTACGCACGCGCACATTCCAGCAGCCGGAAGGTTCCCACGATGTTGGTCTGGATGAAGTCCTCCGGGCCATGGATCGACCGGTCCACATGGCTCTCGGCGGCGAAGTTCACGATCGCCGAGACGTCGTGCTCCTCGAGGAGCCGAGCCACCAGGTCCCGGTCGGCGATGTCGCCATGGACGAATGTGTGCTGGGCACCCGCGGGCAGCCCCTCGAGGTTCCGAGGATTGCCCGCGTAGGTCAGCTTGTCCAGGTTGACGAGCGCACCACCGCCAGACTCAAACCACGAACGGACGAAGTTGCTGCCGATGAATCCGGCGCCGCCGGTCACGAGGATCATGGGAGCAAGGTACATCTTCGCGGTGCACCACCGGCACCTCGCGGGACTCGGGTGGAACCACCACATCGATCGCCGCGATCATGGCGGCGTACTCGGCGTCGCTTGGCCGCTCGTCGATGTTCGCCGGCGGCATGTCCTGCCGGGCAAGCCGCGCGCGCATGGCGCGCGGCAGCGTGGGGTCGGCGGCGGTCATCCACGCATCGGCTGCGTCGCGCTGAGCGGCCTCCCCCGCTGGCATGATTCCCGCGAGGTCGAATCCCCCCTTCGCACGCACGCCGTCGTGGCAGTCGAGGCAGTGGGCGTCCACGAACTGGGCGAAAGACGCCGAAGGTTGCGGCGGCCCTGATGCAGCCGGCCCTGCCGCCACCGCTGCAGCAAGCCCCGCCAGGGCCGCGATCAGCACAAGTCCACCGTGGAGCGAACGCCCGATCACGGACGGACTCTACGCGTGCGAGCACACGAAACGAACGCCTTCCGGACCTCGCCGCTGCTCCTGAGCGTGCTCAGCATCATGCGCTGGGTGGGAGTGCCGGGGGGATCATGGCGCCCGGCCAGCCCAACATCGCGAGCACGCTGCGGCGCACGAACCATGGCTGAAGGCAACGCGTCGGCTCACGCCGAGGCGCCCCAGTTTCGTTCCGGCTGGCGGTTCCGGCGCGGACCTGCCGAGGCAATGGTCGACATGTCGATCTTCGGCGTATCTTTCGACATGTTATCTGGACTTGTCGATCGGATCGACGACAGCCTGTACTTGGTCAGCCAGGGACTCATCGGCCAGCCGGTCCTCTACCTCAGCCACGCGATCATCGAGGACAAGGACCGGTGCAACCGCCTGCTTTAAGCGGTCACTGCAACCGGCGCGTGGGAGCCGTGGATCGAGTTCATGCTCGTGTGCGTCGAGCGCACCGCCATCTGGACCACCGACAAGGTGCGCGCGATCCGGCTGCTGCAGGCACTGGCCGGGCGCGTGGTGCAGGAGCGGTGCCCGACGGCTTACTCGCACGAGCTCGTCTCGCTGCTCTTCGAGCGGCCGTACCTTCGGATCAGTGACATCGTCGATGCGGGGCTCGCCACGCGGCAGACGGCGGCGACCTGTGCACGATCCTTGGTGGCGGCGGGCGTGTTGGAAGAGCGCCAGGCCGGCCAATCAAAGGTGTTCGTGAACACGCGGCTGATGCGGCTACTGACGCAGGATTCGAATATGATCGAGGAGTTTCCATGAACCTCGTCGCCACGCGCTGGTGGTCCGTGTCCTTCCTTCCGTCGTGCCTGCTGATGCTTGGCGTCGACTTGGGCGCGATGGCCCGCATGGACGCTGGAACTCGAGAACCCTCCGCACACCTCCGGGTCGACAAAAGTTCGGAAATCGTCTCGGCGGCGGCGAAGGCGTGTGGCGCGCAAGGCGGAACAGCCACGCGCTACCTCGACCCTGGGTCGACCTGGCAGAACGGCATCGTGGAGAGCTTCATCAGCCGGCTGCGTGGGGTACTAATGTCGTCTGAGATCGTCGACACGCTCGCGTCGCAGCCGCGTGGCGGCCAGCGCCTGCTCCGACAGGTTGCGGACTACTCGATGCCGAACGTCTCCGACAAGGTGCTTCGGATCATCCTGGGTTACACCGACTACGTGAACCGCGTGGTGTGGAGGAAGTACTGAGTGCGGAAGACGCGAGTCCTGTTGCTCACCCAGTGGTTCGACCCGGAACCAACCTTCAAAGGGCTTCTGTTCGCGCAGGAGCTGGTGAAGTTGGGCTTTGAGGTCGAGGTGCTGACTGGCTTTCCAAACTACCCGGGCGGGAAGGTGTATCCGGGATACCGAATCCGGCTCATTCAGCGAGAGAGGATTGGTGAGGTCTCGATCACCCGAGTCCCCCTGTACCCAAGCCACAGCGGATCCGTCATTGGCCGAGTAGCGAACTACTTGACGTTCTCACTTTGCGCAGCGCTGTACGGCGTACTCGTCGCGAAACGCCCCGATGTCATCTACTCGTACCACCCACCCCTGACCACCGGATTCACCGCCGTCGCGATACGGCTCGCACGAGGCGTCCCGGTAGTTTGCGACATCCAAGATCTCTGGCCGGACACCCTGCGCGCGACCGGGATGACTCGGAACCAACGAGTACTCCGCATGATCGGCTGTGCCTGCGATTGGTTCTATCGGCGAGTGGAGCGATTGACGGTTCTCTCACCAGGGTTCAAGCGGATGCTCGTGTCCCGTGGGGTCCCCGAGTCGAAGATTGAGGTGATCTACAACTGGGCAGACGAGGCAGCGCTAGCAGCTGGTGCGCGGCAGTCCTCGGTTTCCTTGCCGCCCGGTGGCCTCCGGGTGTTGTTTGCGGGGAATCTGGGGCGCGCACAGGGCCTTGACGCCGTCCTGAGTGCTGCGCGTCTCCTACTCGATCGGGGGAGCCGCGCCCAATTGGTGTTCCTGGGCTCCGGAGTGGAAGTCGAGGAGCTGAAGGCGCGAACGGCGCAGCTCAGGCTGTCGAACGTCCATTTCTTGCCGGCGGTGCCGATGAGTGAGGTCGGTGCCTACCTTGCGGCTGCGGAGGTCCTGCTCGTGCACCTCCTTCCCGACGAACTCTTCCGGATCACGATTCCCTCGAAGACCCAGGCCTACATGGCAGCAGGCAAGCCGATCGTCATGGGGGTCGATGGGGATGCAGCCGACTTGGTGGTCAGATCGGGCGGCGGCATCGTCGTTCAGTCGGGATCTGAGGAGTCCATCGCTGACGGCATCGCAAGGATGGAGGCGATGTCTGCCGAGATTCGCGCGAGCATGGGTGACCGCGCCAAGTCATTCTATGAAGCTGAACTGTCGATCGGCGTGGGAACACAGCGATTCGCCAAAATCTTCACGGAACTGGCAACGCAGCGATCTAGCGCTCCCGCACCTGCCGACGGAGGCTCTCGGTGACCTCAAGAGCGTCGAGTCGCGGTGGACCTTTGGGGGAAAGCTGATCTTCGGTTGGGTTCGGTCGTCGACTGCTGCACTCACTAGCCTGTCCGGGATTGGCATCAAGTCCGGGAAGTGGCCACGCACCGCGTGGTCCTGCACTGGTGTCGAAGAGGCGTCGGGGTCGGCTTCGAGCGAACAATACAGCCGGAGGACAGCGAGTTCGGTCGCGGCTAGTCTCCGGTTGTGAAAGCGGTCATCCTTGCTGGTGGACTTGGTACTCGAATCGCCGAGGAGTCGTCGGTCAAACCAAAGCCGATGGTTGAAATCGGTGGACGCCCGATCCTCTGGCACATTCTCAAGGGATACTCTGCCCACGGGATTTCAGACTTCATCATTTGCTGCGGATACCGCGGCTACATGATCAAGGAATACTTCGCCAACTACTTCCTGCACATGTCCGATGTCACGATCGACATGTCGACCAACTCAATGGAAGTACACCACCGGAAGTCCGAGCCGTGGAGAGTTACGTTGGTGGATACCGGGGAATCAACACTTACGGGCGGTCGGCTTCGACGTGTCGCAGACTATGTTCGGGATGAAGAGGCGTTCTTCTTCACTTACGGGGACGGCTTGTCGAACGTTGACTTTGGGGCTGAACTTCGATTTCACCGATCACACGGCAAGTTGGCCACGGTGCTCGCAGTGCAACCGCCGGGTCGATACGGTGCCCTGCGGCTGGCTGGCGCTCGTGTAGAGGGATTCACCGAGAAACCTCGGGGAGATGGCGGCCTGATCAACGGGGGCTTCTTCGTGCTTTCGCCTCGCTGCATCGATTTCATCGAGGGTGACCAGACCAGCTGGGAGGGCGAGCCACTTGCTCGACTTGCCGCAAGTGACCAGCTTCAGGCGTTCGAGCACCACGGCTTCTGGCAAGCGATGGACACCCTTCGCGACAAGCAGCACCTCGAGGAACTCTGGGCAACCGGCAAGGCGGCATGGCAGGTCTGGACATGACTCCCGATGCGTGGCGCGGGACACGCGTCTTCATCACAGGACATACGGGATTCAAGGGGGGCTGGCTTTCGCTGCTGCTGTCCGAGCTCGGCGCGCGGGTGTACGGGTACTCATTGGCGCCGCCCACCGACCCAAATCTGTTCCAAGTTTGCCGGTTGCAGTCGCGACTCGCCTCGCACTCGATGGCAGACATTCGCGACCCTGCAGCACTCCGGGCTGCGATGTCCGCGGCCCAGCCTGAGGTCGTCTTTCACCTTGCTGCGCAGCCGCTGGTCCGCCGCTCCTACCGGACTCCTTTGGAGACCTTTGAAACGAATGTGATGGGTACAGCGCGCGTTCTCCAGGCAGCCACCGAGGTGGGTGGAGTCCGCGCCGTCATCAACGTCACCAGCGACAAGTGCTACGAAAATCGCGAAAGCACCGTTCCCTATCGCGAAGATCATGCCATGGGCGGCCACGATCCATACTCGGCCAGCAAGGGCTGCGCAGAACTCGTGACTTCCGCCTGGCGACGATCTTTCATGGAACCTGCTGGCATCCAACTGGCCTCGGTGCGGGCAGGGAATGTGATTGGCGGCGGGGACTGGGCCGAGGACCGACTACTACCCGACTTCCTTCGGGCAATCGATGCGGGACGTGAGCTGGTGCTGCGCTCCCCCGACGCCACGAGGCCCTGGCAGCATGTGCTGGAGCCCCTCCGAGGCTACCTGATGCTCGCCGAGCGCCTACGCGGCGCGGGCGGAGCGGACTTTGCCGACGGATGGAACTTTGGGCCGTCGACGACAGATGTCCGTCCGGTCCGTTGGATTGCAGAGCGCCTCTGTGCTGCAACGCCCGGCGCTCGGTGGAGCATCGATTCGAGTGCCGCACCGCACGAAGCCTGTCTCCTCTCCCTTGACAGCAGCAAGGCACGCACCGAGCTTGGATGGAAACCGCGATGGGACGCCGAACAAGCGATCCTCCGGACGCTTGATTGGTATCACGCATGGAAGTCGGGCGAAGACATGGTGAGATTCACTTTGGAACAAGCGCGCGAGCACGGCACTTTGCCGACGACCGCCGGGAGCGCCACGCTGTGAGCGCTCGTTTCCAGGTTCGGCCAACCCCACTCGAGGGACTCGTGGTTCTGGAGCGGTCAATGCACCGCGACGACCGGGGTCGGCTCGAACGGCTCTACTGCAGCGAGGAGCTGCGGCCGTGGCTCGGGGGCGCCACGGTGACCCAGTCCAACCTGACCCACACTGGTCGCCGCGGGACCGTCCGCGGCATGCATCTTCAGACACCGCCACACGCGGAGGACAAGTTGGTGACCTGTCTCCAAGGCCGGGTGTGGGACGTGGCTGTTGATGTGCGCGAAGGATCCCCAACGTTCCTGCAGTGGTACGCCGAGATTCTCGATGGCTCGAAGAACCGCACCATGCTCATCCCGAAGGGCTTCGCACACGGCTTCCAGACGCTCACAGACGACTGCATCATGCTGTATTTCCATACGTCGTCACATGCGCCCAAATCCGAACTAGGGCTGGATGCCCTTGATGCTCGCCTCGCCATCGCGTGGCCGGAAGCCGTGTTGCACCGTTCGCCGCGCGACTGTACGCATCCGTCGATTGGACCTTCCTTCACGGGGATTCGATCATGAACTGTCGCCACTGCTCCGCCCGGCTGGGGCTTCAGATGGTCGATCTTGGCTCAGCTCCACCCTCGAACGCCTACCTCACGCGCGAGGCTCTTGACCGCCCGGAGCGCTGGTTTCCCCTCCGGGTCTTGGTATGCGAAAAGTGTTGGCTTGCACAAACCGAGGACTTTGCTGATGCACACGAGCTGTTTGACGGTAGTTACGCGTATTTCAGCAGCTACTCAAGCAGCTGGGTGGAGCATGCGCGGCAGTACGTCGATGCCATGGCGTCACGCTTCGAGCTGGGCCCAGACGCACTGGTCGTCGAGGTTGCGTCGAACGATGGCTACCTGCTCCAGCATGTGAAGGCTCGGGGCATCCCCTGCCTCGGCGTGGAGCCAACTGCCAGCACCGCTGCTGCCGCACGCGACAAGGGCATCAAGGTGATTGATGAGTTCTTCGGCACATCCTTGGGCCGACGGCTGGCGGCGAACGGCCAGGCAGCCGACTTGACTGCAGCCAACAACGTGCTTGCACATGTACCCGACATCAACGACTTCCTGGCTGGCTTTGCGGCGCTTCTGAAACCGAACGGCGTGGCCACCTTCGAGTTTCCGCACGTTCTTCGGCTCCTCGACGGCATCCAGTTCGACACCATTTACCACGAGCACTTCTCGTATCTCGGCATGCTTTCAGTTGATCGAGTGATGCGTGCCAACGGACTCACACCCTTTGAGGTTGAGGAACTCTCGACTCACGGTGGCAGCCTGCGGGTCTTTGCGCAGCGGACCGATACCGGCAGGCACCAGCCCAACGGATCGATCGAGCGACTGATGGCTCGGGAGCGCTCGGCAGGACTCGACTCTGCCTCGGTCTACGCGGGATTCCAAGAGAAGGCCGAGCGAGCTCGTGATGAACTTGTCATGTTCCTCATCGAGGCAAAGCGCGCCGGCCGCCGCGTGGCGGCGTACGGGGCCGCCGCCAAGGGCAACACGCTGCTCAACTTCGCAGGTGTCCGCCCCGACTTGGTGCGGTATGTCGTAGACCTCAATCCCTCCAAACAGGGCAAGTTCATGCCGGGAAGCCGCATCCCGATCGTCGGGCCCGAGGCGCTCCGCAATGAGCGGCCGAACGACCTGCTGGTCCTCCCTTGGAACCTGCTTCATGAGGTTCGCGCCCAGAACGACTCGCTCGCCCTGCTCGGAACCCGGTTTGTGGTGGCCGTCCCAAGGTTGACTGAGGCGTGAGTCAGGATGCGCCAGCCCGCTGGATTGCCGTCACTGGCGCCTCCGGGTTCCTCGGGCGGCACGTGATAGCCGTGCTTCGAGCCCGCGGGGTCGGGGTGATTGCGCTGAACCGTCGTTGTAAGCCAGACGAGCCAGGTGTCCGCAACATTCGCTTCGATCTTGCGGCACCAGAAGAGTCCACGGCCGTGCTTCGTGACGTAGATGCGGTGATCCACTTGGCATGGGAAGGCCTACCCAACTACCGTTCGTCACACCATGTCGAAGCAGAGTTGCCGCGTCAGCGAGCGTTTGTCGACCTAGCGCTGGCGTCGGGCGTGCGACGGCTGGTGGTGGCCGGCACGTGCTTCGAGTATGGCATGCGCGAGGGGGAACTGCATGAGGGGTTCGAGCCCGCCCCGGCAAACCCGTACGCCCAAGCCAAGGACGCCCTTCGACGCCACGCCGAGGTGGCTTGTGCTCGCTTCGGATGCGGGCTGGCGTGGGCTCGGCTCTTCTATCTGTTCGGGGACGGGCAGTCACCGACCTCGATCTGGAGCCAACTGTCAGACCACGTGCTGCGAGGTCAGACGGCGTTCCCCATGTCGGGAGGGCAGCAAGTTCGCGACTTCCTGCCAATCGAGGTTGCGGCCAGCCACCTGGTGAGGCTGGCCGAGGTACGGCAGGCCGCAGGCGTGGTAAACGTCTGTTCCGGTCACGCTTGGACGCTCGAACGGACGGTGCGCGGATGGATGGCCGAACGCGGGTGGGACATTCAGCTCGATCTCGGCCGATTCCCGTATCCTGACCATGAACCGTTCGCCTTTTGGGGGTCCACAAGGCGACTGAGTGAAGCGCTGGCGGGCCCATGACGAACGGATCTTCCATCTACGCAGTTGACGGGCTGCCAGTGCTGCAGAACACGACGTACGCCGAAGCGAGCGAGGCGCGCTGCTGCCCGACCGGACCGGTCGAATTGCGCCGAGACCCCCGCACGGGCATCGTCATAAACAGCTTGTTCGACCCGTCGAAGATTGTCTACGACGCGCGTTACCAGAACGAGCAGGCACACAGTGCCGCGTTTCGGCGTCACCTTCAGGCCGTGGCCGACGAGGTGACTGCGACCATGGACTGCACCGGGGTGGTCGAGGTGGGATGCGGAAAGGGCCGCTTCCTCGAGGTGCTCTGGGCACGTGGGGTGGACGCCATCGGCTTCGATCCCGCGTATGAGGGGCGTGATACGCGGATCCGCACGCAACTCTTCGGGCCAGAACACCGCATCAGCGCGACCGCGATCGTCTTGAGACACGTCCTTGAGCACATCTCGGATCCGTTTTCGTTTCTCTCAGCAATCCGCGAGGCAAACGGTGGCAGCGGCACGATTTACGTGGAAGTGCCTTGCTTCGACTGGATCCGCCAGCATCGCACTTGGTTCGACATTTTTTACGAGCACGTCAACTACTTCCGCCTGAGCGACTTCCAGCGCATGTTCGGCTCGGTCCGTTCGATCGGACACTGCTTTGGTGGCCAGTACATCCGGGTGGTTGCCGACCTCGCTTCATTGCGGGCGCCGGGTCCTGAACAAGGTCCCGAGCCCTCTGTCCCGGATGACTTTCTGGGATCGCTGCACCACAGCATCGCGGTAGACGGCGGAAGGCGCCCTGTCGCGGTCTGGGGCGGGTCGTCCAAGGGCGTCATCTTCTCAATCATTCGCGAGCGGCTCGGGCGCGCGGTCGACTGCGTCATAGACGTCAATCCAGCGAAGCAAGGGCGCCATCTCCCCGTCACGGGGCTGCGGGTGATCTCGCCTGAGGAAGCCCTGCGTGCGCTACCGGCGGGGACGCACACCTGGGTCATGAACTCTAACTACCTTCCGGAGATAGCCGCAATCGCTGGCGACCATCTCCGGCTCCTGACGATGGACGCTCCGGAAGCCGGACCGTCTCAAGACGCCATTCATGAGCAAGGAGGCTCATCGTGAATCAGTCTTTCAAGACGGAAGTTGAACAGATCATCGCCGCAAATGGTGCCAATACGGACCTTGCGCGTGCCAGCCGCACATGGATGGAAGAATCGATCCGTGCGCGCTACTCGTACTGCTTCCGGTGGCTGGGCCGCCCTGTGATCCAGTACCCACAGGACATCACGGCGATGCAGGAACTGATCTGGGACATCAGGCCAGACTTGGTCATCGAGACCGGCATTGCCCACGGCGGCTCATTGGTGCTGAGCGCGTCACTTCTTGCGCTCCTCGAACTCTGCGATGCAACAGAGGCCCGAAGATCGGTAGACCCTCTGCGTCCCAAGCGCTTGGTGCTTGGAGTGGATATCGACATTCGCCCTCACAACCGAGCTGCGATTGAAGCCCACCCCATGGCGTCGCGGATTCGAATGATTCAGGGTTCCAGCGTCGATCCGGAGGTCGTGAAACAAGTGCGCAAGATGGCTGAAGAGCACTCGCGCGTCCTGGTTCTGCTCGACAGCAACCATACGCATGACCACGTCCTTGGAGAACTCGATGCGTATGCGCCCTTGGTTTCGCCGGGCAGTTATTGCGTCGTCTTCGATACCGTCGTGGAGAACCTCCCAGGTGAGTTGTGTCCAGACCGGCCGTGGGGACCCGGCAACAACCCAATGACCGCCGTTCACACTTGGCTACGGAACCACCCGGAGTTCCAGATCGACCGCCAGATCAATGACAGACTACAACTGTCAGTCGCCCCAGACGGTTACCTTCGCCGGATCCGTTGACCGGGTGCTTGCACTCGGGCATCGGGGATGCTGACGTGCTTTGGTGTGCCGAACCGTAAACGCACGAGTCGGCCCCCCGGCCTCGTCGGCGAGACGCGGACCGCTCCAGCGGAGTTCATCTCGAATCGCATCGGGCCAAACTAGGATGGGATTGACCGCATGCTCGACTGCACCGCCAGGTGCCTTCTGGCTTCGGACAGTTGAGTCCACCTGATGCTCAAACGGAACATCCTCGCCAACTTCGTGGGCAACATTTGGGTTGCACTCATGGGGGTCGCCTTTGCGCCCGTGTACATCAAGTACCTAGGGGTCGAGGCGTACGGTCTCATTGGGTTGAGCGCGGTCATCATTGCCACCTTGACATTCCTCGACCTGGGCCTCTCGCCCATGCTCAGTCGCGAAATGGCCCGATACCGCGGCGGGAATCAGTCCGCGGATTCAATCTGCTCGCTTCTGCGAGTTGTTGAGCTCTATTCATGGTCCATTGGACTGCTGGGGGTTGTGGCACTCTGGTTCATTGCGCCATGGCTGGCGACCAGTTGGATTCGAAGCGAGTCGCTGAGCCCGGACACCGTTACACATGGCCTACGAATTCTCGCCCTGGTGGTCGTGTTTCGACTTGTCGAAGGCGTGTACCGCGGTGTCCTGATCGGACTGCAGGAACAGGTCCGGGTGAATGTCCTGGCAGCGGCTGCTGCGACGCTGCGCGCTGTCGGAGCCATTGCTGTACTCGCCTGGTGGTCACCGACACTTGATGCGTTCATTTGGTGGCAAGGGGCAGTGGCAGCCGTCAGCTTGGGCTTCTTCATGGCATGCGGTCACGCCGCACTGCCTCGCTCCCAGGTATCTCTTGATCTGGGCATCCGTACCTTGCGAGCAAGCTGGCCCTTCGCTCGAGGCATGCTAGTCAGTTCGTTCCTGGTCCTTGGTCTTACGCAGACGGACAAGGTCTTGCTCGCCCGGCTGCTGACACTCTCGGAGTACGGCCAGTACTCGCTGGCACTCTTAGCGTCGTCATGCGTGGCCATGGCCGCCACACCCATCGGACAGGCCCTCTACCCTCGACTCACCGAACTCCATGCTCGTGGGGCTTCCGAGGCATTCCTCCGCGAGTTCCACCGCGGCGCTCAACTTGTGATGGTTGCTGCAGGAAGCGTAGGGATCGTGCTCATCGTGTTTGCTGATCGGATCATGCTGCTTTGGACGGGAAATCCTGAGCTCGTTGCATCGGTCTCAACGCCGGTCCGCCTCTTGGCCACCGGCAGCTTGCTCAACAGCTGCATGCTCGCCGTGTACTTTTGCCAACTTGCCACGGGCTGGACGGCGCTCGCAAACTCCGTCAACACCGTGTCGATTCTTGTTGTGATACCGGCCCTGATCTTGGTCGTGCCACGGGCCGGAATGGCCGGCGCCGCAGCGGTCTGGGCGGCACTCAATATGGGATACGTGCTCATTGGTGCGCCGCTGACGTTTCGTCGTCTTTTGCCCGGCGAAATGTCTTCTTGGTACGTACACGACACGGTCATCCCTCTAGCTGCCGGCTTCACCGTCTGCCTGATGTTCAGAGCAGCTTCGCCCTTCGACGGCACCAGCGCCACGCAACAAGTGACTCTCCTCGTCTCCAGCGCCGCAGCCACACTGACTGCGGTATCAGTGGCGGCACCGATGGTGCGCACAAGTTTGATGACGGCGATTCGACGACTCACCGTTTGACCAACAGGAACACCAAACCGACATCTGTCGACGGCCTAGAGGTAACCGAAACAGTCCCTCGCTATACTCTGGGTCAGTTCGTTCACCTAAAACTGTCGTCAACGGTACGTCGCGATGGGTCATCGCCGTTCACTCTGACGGAATCGTTCTATGTGGAAACTCGAGATGAAGCGTCACGTCAAGGCAATCATCCCGAGAGCGCTCCTACGTTTGCTCCAACGAAATCGACTGGTGCGTTTCAGATGAGCAACAGCAACACAATCCGTACCAGCGCCTCAGAACGACGGTTGGCGCTGCCCGGGGCGCAGGGCGACGGTCCGCTGGTTACGGCGCTCATTCCAACCAGGAACAGAGTTCGACTGCTGCGCCGCGCGATTCGTAGTGTCCAGGCGCAGGAAGTGCAGAGATTGCGAATTCATATCTTCGACAACTCTTCCACGGATGACACTGTTGAGTCCGTTTCAAGACTTGCAGAAGAAGATCCGCGATTGCGCGTCTCCAGACATGAACGCGACATTGGTGCATTCGCGAACTTCCAAACAGCGCTTTCGGCTGTCAGGACGCCCTACTTCTCGATCTTGTCCGACGACGACGTGATTAGCCCCTGCCTCTACTCACGTGCACTCGATGCGTTCGCCCGCAACTCCCGAGCGGCGGTTTTTTTCAGCGATGTCGTGCACGTCGGAGATGGTGATCGTGTTTTCAAGCGGCCACTCCAGCGCTGGACAACAGGTCACTTCCTGCCTCCTGACGGGCTGGATCTCATGGTAAATCTTGGAAGGCCGGAATGGACAGGCGCTGTCTTTCGAACAGAGCCCGCCTTGTCGCACGGGGCGCTTCTTGAGACCATGCGGCTCCATGCGGATGTCGAATTCACATTTCGAATTGCCGCCCGCGAGGAGATATTGATTGATTTGGTACCGGGGGCTGTATTCAATGTTTCGACATCACACAGGAGACCATACCGATTCAGCGACCTGAAGCACGGCTGTGCTGCGCTTGCCCAAGAAGTCCAAAGCTGGACGGGCGTTCCATCAAGCCTCGTCGCACGCGTCATCAGCTCGCAGCACGAAGACCTCGCCTGTAATCTTCTGGGCCGACATCTGGCCTACTGCCTGGCAAGGATGCCAGAGGATGCATCGCTTGTAGAGGAGCACCTACAGCATGCGTGTCGAATGGGGCCGGCGATGCGTTCGTACCTTCGCGCGACCTCTCTCCTGACGCACTATCGACCAACCTCGGCCCTGTTGCGCAAAGCACAGGAGCTGAAGCGCGAACTCACGCGCAGGCGATTGCCAAAGTTTGATGCCCAGTACTGCGCGGAAACGGGCGTTCCAATCGGACTTCTCGCCGCCTGGCGTCTTTGAATTGTCTATCGGATACCTACCAGCCCGATCCCTGCACAAATCACTTCATGCTACGCCATTCACAAGCAGTCAAAGTAGCGCTTCTCCTGCGACGGCCCGGGGCGGGAAATGTCAGTTACGAGCGACTGTATCGAAGACTCTCTGCGGCGTTTCCGACCGGCATTGACGCCTCCATTGTGGTCTCGAGATTTGCGAGCCGCGGGTTCCTCCGCAGGCTGTACATCACCATAGAAGCTGCGTTTCGTCGCGCTGATGTGCTGCATGTGACCGGCGATGCAAACTTCCTGACGCTTCTGCTGCCGCGGTCTCGAACAGTGCTCACTGTGCATGACGCCATTTCTGTATCGCGGCTGAAGGGCCTGAAACGCCGGCTTTTCATTCTGCTTTGGTACCGGCTGCCGATGTCCCGCGCCCGCGTGATAACGGTTGTCTCGGCGGCAACCAAAGACCGACTTCACGAACTCGGTCTGGCAAACGGCTGCGATATACGCGTCATACACAATCCCACGTTTCCGGAGTTCACGCACTCGCCGAGGGTCTTCAACAACGCATGCCCGACGATTCTCGTTGTTGGGACGAGCGCGCACAAGAATGTCCCACGTCTCGTTGAAGCGATCGCGGGTATTCCCTGCAAGCTGCGCGTCATTGGCAAGATTGACCGGGCTACGCGTGACCGATTGGACCGTCACAACGTCGTCTATTCCGCAATCCATGGCATATCCGATGAAGCACTCATAGATGAGTATCGGAAGTGCGACCTACTCGCCTTCGTATCCCTTGAGGAAGGTTTCGGGCTTCCAATCCTAGAGGCGCAGGCAGTAGGCAGGCCGGTGGTTACGAGTTCCTGTTCATCGATGCCCGAAGTCGCGGGGGGGGCGGCCGTCCTGGTCGATCCGACCGATTCCCACAGCATACGCAATGGATTGCTTCGGGTCATCAACGATGACACCTACCGGGCAGCCCTCGTCCAGTACGGACTGGAGAATGTCCGTCGATTCACTGTCGAGGGAATAGCGCTTCAATATGCAAGCCTGTATCGGGAGATTGCGGGCAGTTTGACGGCCGGCTCAACGGATTGAGCGGTACATGTCTCGCAGCCGTTCCGCCACATGAGACCACGAGTACGCGCGAATCATCCACTCGCGGCCTGCCGACCCCATCGCTGCAAGTTCCTCTCTGGAACGGGACATCGCTGACGATAGCGTCACGACGAGACCTTCAACGCCAATCTCCGGCCACCACCCTGCGCCTCGCTTGACAACCTCCCCCCAGGGTGCCCCCTGGGACACAACCACGGGAGTAGCGCTGGCCAGGGCTTCAGCAACCGCAATTCCAAAGTTCTCTGAGTACGTGGGCAGCACGAACAGTTCCGCCGATGCGAGCGCCTTCCACTTCTCCTGACCCGCCAACTCGCCCACAAAGTCGACGCGGGGCAAGTGATGCGCCTCCTTCTGCATCTGCAGAGCGTAATCAGAATCGAGCGGTCCCACGATTCGCAGTTGCCAATCCGGAAAACGCCCAGAAAGCGCGCGCCACGCAGCCAGCAGGTCGTGAACACCCTTCTTTCGGTGAATTCGGCTCAAGAACAGAAGCGTCCGACGCTCTCGATACTCCCGCTGAATCGGAGGGGGAATGTCTATTCCGTGAGGGATTGTCTCGATACGTTGCTTGAATCCCATAGCCCTAATCTCATCGCGTTCCATCTCCGAAGATGCTTGGAACAGCACAGCATGTTCGAGCGCCCTTCGCTGGGTCAGGTACCAAGTCAGTCGCTTCACGAATGAGCCGCTCCTGAAAGCCCACTGGCTAAGGGTCCCATGAGGGGAGACCACCAGCGGGACAAGCGATCTCCTGCTTGCGCTTGTCGCGTACAGAAGGGGCATCATCCAAACCGAGTGGAAGTGAAGGACATCGACTTCACGCGTTGCTGCACGCGCATGGATCCACTTGCGTAGATCCGCTGATGCACCAAGACGGCGCAACGGACCGCTGGGCGAGAAGGCCAGCTCATCTCTGTTGTCCGCCAAACGAGCATGATCCCCCCAATCAAGCCCGACGAAGACGCTGGCTACACCACATTCGCGTAAGGCCCTACTCGTTCGGGGGACTGAATAGGAGGCCCCAGACGATCGGCCTGCGCACTCAAGTGCTAGGTGGGTTACTCGCACGAATCGGTCTCCAAGAGTAGGGTCGTCGACCAAATCTATCGATGATACGCGGCTCTCTACGACTTGACGGGCCTTGATTGGCCAATCTGAAAGAACTGCCAATCAGCGCTTAGCCGGACCTTCCCCTCTGAAACCGTGGCAAGCCGGATTTTGGTATCCGGCGCATTTCAGGAGGTCAGGCTGACCTTCCCCCACTGTTGAGTCCACCGTTTACGCAGTAGCCATCCGAATCGGAAGTCGCTGCTGGACGGCCCGGAGCGAAGCGGAGGGCGGTCCAGCAGCGATCGCCTCCGGTGCCGGCGGGCGGTAGCCCAGGGCGCTGTGCGGGCGCACCCGGTTGTAGTGCTCGCGCCAGCGCTCGATCGGCACGCGTGCCTCGGCCATGGTGTAGAAGATCTCGCCGTTGAGCAGCTCGTCACGCAGCTTGCCGTTGAGGCTTTCCACGTAGCCGTTCTCCCAAGGATTGCCCGGCTCGATGTAGAGCGTCTTCACGCCGACCTTCCCGAGCCACTCCCGCAACGCCGTCGCCGTGAATTCGCTCCCGTTGTCGCTGCGCACGTGGTCCGGCACCCCGCGCGTGGCCATCAGCCACGAGAGCCGCTCCAGCACGTCGTCCGAGCCAAGCTGCCGCGCCACGTCGATCGACAGGCACTCCCGCGTCCACTCGTCCACCACCACC
>Ga0315905_10000949_pt1 | contig 31521 bp, 30 predicted proteins | sample LakEriMetagenome_5_FD_203522 | JGI IMG/M metagenome (GOLD analysis project Ga0315905, IMG submission 203522) | Freshwater fungal communities from buoy surface, Lake Erie, Ohio, United States - Buoy 4 MA121 | ecosystem: Environmental > Aquatic > Freshwater > Lake | place: USA: Lake Erie, Ohio... | reverse complement strand
TCGCTAAGACTTCAGGAATCTCGTCATACACTGCCAATGCGAAATCAACTCGAGGCGCAAATCTGGCAAGACGTTCTTGCGACATTGCTAAAGCTTCTGGATCGCGATCTATGCCAACAACTCGTAAATTAGGAAATTCATTAAGCGCAGATTCGGTATGTCCACCAAGTCCTAATGTGGCATCAACTAAAACTGCATTCTCTGCACTGATTGCTGGGGCAAGTAAATCAATACAGCGCTGGCGCAGAACAGGTTCGTGGGTAAATGTATTCATTACGCCACATCAAATCTTGGTACTGCCTTTAGTCCCTGGCCGTTGGTGAGCCTGGCACCGGGGAAGGTGCGCCAGGATCGAGCCAACGGCCAGAGGCCAAAGGCAGCATCAGTTAGTAAAACTGCTGCTCGGGTTAGTGCGGAAGTAAAACTCATGGCATTACGTCTTCATCAAGTGCGGCAAAACCTGGTTCTTGCTCTTCTAGATATTGGTTCCATGCCACGGTCGCCCAAACTTCAATTCGGGTATCAGCTCCGACCACGACTAAGTCACGATCAAGTCCGGCCCATTCGCGAAGTGGCGCTGGGATAGTTACTCGACCTTGCTTGTCAGCAGAGTCATCAAAAGCTGAAGAGAAAAACACTCGGGTATAGGCACGAACTTTTTCATTGTTCTGAGAGCGGCGGCGCAAGCTTTCGGCGTACTCATCAAACTGCTCATTTGGCCAAATGACCACACAGCGCTCTTGACCCTTAGTCATAACTAGGCCATCAACTAATGGTTCGCGGAATTTTGCCGGCAAGATTAGGCGGCCTTTTTCATCCAGTTTTGGGGTGTGGGTACCTAAGAACACCTAATTCACCACCTGTACCAATGGCAACCCTTCCCCAGGTCACCTCGTAGACCCAGATTACTCCCTTTTCCTCCACTGTCAACCCAATTACAATCCCAATTTTCTCATCTTTAACAAATATTGATTATTTATCCAATGTTTTAAGGGTGGAGTAAAAGGGAGGTAATTTAAAGAATTTCTTCGAATTGGCCAATTATTAGGCAGATACTGTGAATTTAAAGAATTTAGAGCGCTTTACCGAGCTTTATCGAGTTGGCGCAACTAATCCAACTGGGCTGGTGCAGATGATATTTCGATCCAGGGCTACGCCATCGAAAGTTGCCACAAACTGAACCATATCCGGCGCTTTACCGCCAAAGGTGTTTTTATTGCAAGCTTGCTTGGCCGCTACCACTCCGCTTTCAACATCGGGGTACGGGCCGATTGCTAACCAGAGTGGCATTCCTACGTTTGCGTTTCCAGTTATCTCAAACCAATGTACTGGTGGTGCGTAGATTCCGACTGGGTATCCAGCTGCAGTTAAATCAATTGCTAATTCAGTTAGCACCTGGACAGCACGATCTGCGCTGGTCCAAGTGTTGTAAGTTTCCACGTCCAACCAAACTGGCGTACCTAGTTTGATGTCGTAATCACTTAGCCGCTTCAAAGTATCTTTAGCTATTTTCTTTCCATAGCGAACTGGTGACTCATCCCCCGGGTCTGCAGTGTTTATATAAACTGCCACGGCATCATGAGTCAATGCCCAGTCCCATTGCTTTTGAAAACATTTATTAGCAGTAAACGGTTTGCCACCATTTAGTCCAATGATGGTGTAACCAACAAATCGGTTTGGCAAATCACCTTTGCACTGCGGATAACTTACGTCGTATCCACTGTTGTCTAACTCAAAGTTAAATGGAATCAATGCCGGCTGGGTAGCAGTAACTAATGGTCGGCCATCCACATTTTCAATCGTTAATGGCTCAGGATTCAGCCAGGAATCAACTAGCGAAAAACCAACAAACCCAGCGAGAGCAAGAGCTCCTACTGTGACAATAAAACCAAGAAATCTTCGCAAACTTTATTCGATCGGACCAGTGTTGGCTTCTGGGAAATAATTCTGACCAATACCAGATGAGCGCTTTGGAATCATGACTGAACGAACCCATGACAAAACTTCAACGCCATCTTGATTTATTCCGCGCGTACGCATTGTAAGAATTCCAAAATCTGGACGTGATGATGAACTTCGCATTTCAAGGACTTTGCTTTCGGCGTACAAAGTGTCACCAACATAAACCGGCGCAGTTAACTTGATGTCAGTCCAACCAAGGTTTGCAACGGCATGCTGACTCATATCAAGCACTGACATACCCAGCACTAACGCAACAGTGAAACCTGAGTTCACAATGATTCGACCTTCAGCAATCGGATTCATTTGGGCATAGTGCTCGTTGAAGTGATTCTGGTTGGTGTTAACGGTTAGCAGAGTAAACCAAGTGGAATCTGCTTCGGTGATTGTGCGTCCTAGTGGATGTTGGTAAACGTCTCCAACAATAAAATCTTCGGCAAAATTTCCAATGTCAGCTTTGTGAATAGTCATACTTAAATAATGCCCTAACCAGAAGTTAGGTGCCTACTTACCCGTTGTCTTGACGACGATCCCAGCGATCTTCTAGTCCTTGCATGAATCCACCTGAGGATGGAGGACTGCTTGGCTTTCCTGGCTTTCCTTTGGCTGGGCTGGATTTTGCGCCCAAGTTAGCAAAGTAAAAGCCAGCAACAATGGCCAGGAATCCTAAAACGCCTAATGCTGGAATGGATAGAGATACGGCTGCCAGCAGGCTCGCAACTCCGACAACTACGCCAATTACCGCAATACCTATGTTCTTGGTGGCGATTCGATTGGTCATTGATCCACCGAGTGCCGAGGCAAATCTAGGATCTTCACTAGCTAGGGCGCGCTCCATTTGTTCGAGTAGTTGTTGCTCGCGATCAGATAGTGCCATGTGCGCCCCCTTATAACTAGTACCTATTAACTAAGACTACGTCTGGTTTGAAGTTTTCGAAACTTTAATGCCCGATTTGGGCGATCTTGGCAAATTCTTATGAGATTAAGCCAAATTTCTAGGATTCTGGCTTAATCAACCGGGCTGGCTTTACCGCCGAATTCCCAAACTTCAAGGAGACTTGGTCCATTGCCGCTTCGGCTTCGCGCCAGCCAGAATCACGATTCGAAAACTCTAACTGAACCGATGACTCGCTAGTTGGGACGAGCCCAGTAGCGCGGACCCCAACTAAACGAATTCGAGCTCGCTGTAAATGCATGGCTTCAAACAAGCTCTTGCTGGTTCCATAAATGTCAGTTGCTAAGTCAGTGGAAGCAGGCAGGGATTTGCTTCTAGTCACCGAAGTAAAGTCAGCAAATCGGACTTTGATAGTTATGGTTCGAGAAAAGTAGTTTGCCGCTCGCAATCGTTTCGCTACCTTATTACTCAAATCCAATATCTGAGCCAGGATTTCTTCTGGGTCATCGATATCTGCTTCAAAAGTTCGCTCTGCGCCAATACTTTTCTCTGCTTGGTTGGGCGTGACCACTCGAGGGTCTCGACCCCAGGAAAGTTCATATAGATGTTCAGCAGCTGCTTGGCCAACAACTCTTGCCAAAGTTTTAACTGGTGTATTTGCAATATCGGAAACGTTTACTAAACCAAGGCGAGCAAGTTGCTCACCAGTTTTTTCACCCACACCCCAAAGAGCACCAATAGGCAGTGGATGTAAAAATTCAATGACTTTATCGGCAGGGACAACATGTAAACCATCTGGCTTGGCAAAGTTGGTTGCAAGTTTGGCAACAAACATGGTCGAAGCGACTCCGACTGAGCAAGTTATTCCCTGCTCATCGCTTACTCGGGCTCTAATCACTTCACCAATCTGGCTCGGGGTTCCCATTAGTTTTTGCGCACCTGAAATATCTAAAAATGCTTCATCCACAGAAAGCGGTTGCACTAACGGGGTTACCGATTCAAAAATTGCCATTACATTTTCGGAAACTTCAGAATACTTTTCGTGATCTGGCTCAACGACAATCGCATTAGGTGCAAGCCGAAGTGCGCGTGACATTGGCATTGCCGAATGAACCCCTAGTTTTCGAGCCTCGTAAGTTGCGGACAAGACAACGCCACGGTTTCCGTCATAACCAACAATTACTTGCTTGCCAGCAAGACTTGGGTTTTCCCGAACTTCAACTAAGGCAAAAAATGCATCCATATCAATGTGCAAAATGTGGCAGCCAGCGTCATCCCCCTGTGGGTTTGGCGCCGAGTTTCCTCGATTCAATTGCGAACGGCTCATGGTGCCATCTTTGCGGCTGATCGCATAGATCGCGCGATATCCGACCCTGCGGGTCGAACGTCGGCATAAGGTGAGGATCTAAATCCACTTGCATGTTCCCAGATTTGAGTTGGGGCAACTGGATCTAGCTGGTGCATTGGAACTTTTCCAATCAACTCTTGAACTGCGCTGACTCCGCCACGCTTCCAATGTTGATAAACCTCAGACAGTTCCCAGCAACCATTGGCAAGTATTGATACTCCGCGCGGACCAGTTCGGCGCACTGTGCCACTGACTAAAAGTAACCAGGAATGAAAAAGTGTGGCGGCATATTGATCCTGCGCTTCTTCGAAAAATGTCGCATCCACTGGACCAGTTGAATCTTCCAACGTAACGAATGCAACTCGTTTGCCAGAACGAATCGGTGGAGTTTGGGTAGCAACTTTAACGCCAGCAATTAGCACGCTGGATTGTGAGCGCACTGTTAATAAGTGATTGGCTGGAACTGCATTTAGTTCAGTCAGCATCTGGCGATAAAAGCTCATGACGTGAGCACTTACATCAATTCCTAAAACTTCGATTTCATATTTAACGCGATCGGCAAGCGAGAGTGCTGGTAATCCAGTTGGTTCCGGAATCCAGGCAACCTCTTGCATGCCCAATGAGATCTGATTGCCTATCCGAGATCGCGCAGTTCGCTTTAACTTAAACTCTGTGCTCAACTCAGCTGCATGGAATAACAAGTCACGCCTAGAAACTAATGACTCGTGAAGTGCATCAAATCCACCAGCCAAAATTATTCGTTCCACAATTGGTCGAGATGCTTTGCTGCGAACTACAAAGTCAGCTAATGATGAATACGGCTGGGCAGAAATGATGTCGGAAACTTCTTGCTGACTTATTCCCTTAACTTCAGATATCGGGATTCGAATGCCTTGACTACCAGCTGCAGTTATTTCAACTAGATACGTGTCTTTGGAGGCATTGACATCAAGGCCTAAGATTTCAACTCCAAAACTTCGAGCATCGTCAGCGATTAGTCGCTTTGGATACATGCCTGGATCATGAGTTAGGACTCCAGCCAGGAAAGCTGCGGGGTGATGGGTTTTAAACCAAGCTGATTGATATGTAGGGAGCGCAAAAGCTGCAGCGTGCGCCTTACAAAATCCAAATGAAGCAAAAGCTCGCAACACATCCCAAACTTGTTCGATTACCGAGAGTTCATAGTTGCGGCTTTTCAAAGATTTATAAAACCATTCCCGAATTTCGTCAAGTTGCTCGTAATCCCCCATACGCCGACGAATTAGATCAGCTGCTTCAAGTGAGCAACCAGTCATAACTGAAACGATTCGCATTACTTGTTCGTGAAAAACGACAACTCCGCTGGTTTCAGTCAATATCTCCTTTAAGTCTGGGTGCATATAGTCAGTCATGCCCCAGCCTTGCCGAGCCCGCAAGAATGGCGTGATCATGTCACTTTTAACTGGCCCAGGACGAAATAGTGAAATGTCTGTGATTAAGTCACCAAATGAAACCGGCGCAAACTTTCCAATTAACTCTCGCTGTCCCGGTGATTCAATTTGAAAACATCCTAAAGTTTTAGTGCTTTGAATTAATGCAAAAGTTTCTGGATCATCGCGAGGAACTGATTCAAGATTTATCTTTCCGGTTGAATCTGCGCCATGGGCATCAGGTCCTTGGATCTGGTAAACCTGATCAATGGCATAAGCCAAAGCTGACTGCATACGAACTCCGAGTACATCGAGTTTAAGTAAGCCCATGTGTTCGACGTCATCTTTATCGAATTGCGACATCGGAAACTCTTGAGCACTTGGCTGAACTGGAGTGCGCTGAAGTAATGACAAATCTGAAAGCACTATCCCGCATGGATGCAGCGCAGTATTTCTAGGTAAGCCATCTAGTCCTTCAACTAGATCTAGGAATTGATCTAAATCACCTCGAGCTGCTCGGATACCAATTCCACTTCGACGCAGTTCTGGTAATTCTGCTAGGGCGCTTCTGATGTGACGGGCTCGAATGTGTGGCAAAGATTTGGCAAAAGTATTTATTTCTCCTGGTGGCATACCTAAGGCTGCGCCAACATCACGAATGGCATGTCGAACTCGATAAGTTTCACGCATTGAAACACAAGTTGTCCGTTGGTCGCCAAATCGATCAAAGATCGCCTGATAAATTTCAATTCTTCGATCTGACTCAACGTCTATGTCAATGTCTGGTAACCCAGGGCGAAGTGTGGAAACAAACCGTTCCATTAATAAATTGTGTTTAATCGGATCTACGCCAGAAATTCCTAATAAATGGTTAATGAAACTTCCAGCACCTGATCCTCGGGCGGCAACCCGTACTTTCATAGCCCGAATCATGTCCACAACTTGGGCAACTGTTAAAACGTATCCAGCCAAACCCATTTTCTGAATTACCGACAACTCAGAATCTAAACGCTCTCGAGTAGTACGGCGATCATCGCTACGAGTAACCGCATTGTCAGTCAGATAATTAGTAAAACTAACTTCGCAAAGTTCTTGCAGGATACTGTCGGCGCTACGAGTTTCGCCTGGCAACAGCTTTGATAACTCAGGCACATAAACCTGATTCATACCTAGATCTGTTTGCGGATCGATTATGCATTCTTGACCAAGTGCTACGGTTTGCCGGAGTAATGCTTGCCCAATGTCGCGAGGGTCACCAACCAAACTTGAAACTCGCTGGGCAATAGCGCTCATATGTTGACCTGAAGCCAAGAATGCTTGGCTAGTTGTTGCGCCATTAACTTGACTCGACAATGCAATTTGCCTACGGGAGGCATCAAGTACATCTGCAATTCGAGAATCTTTAGGATCGCGATATCTAACCAAGTTTGTTAGAACCGCTTGAGTTTTATGCACAATCGCCCACTGCAGCATTCGGGCTGCAAAAGTATCCGAAAGATTTGCGTCATCTGGACTTTGATGATGGGTCGCAATTTCTAAATACGCCCGCACACCATGGTCTTGCCAAATTCTTAAATGATCCAGAGCTCGATCTGGTCTGCGATTGAGAATGTTGTAGCCAATATCAGATCGTGGCCCCAGTAAGACAATTAATCCATGTTCACCGGCAAGTTCTAAAAGTTCTTGGCGATTAATTTCTGGATCTTCTCGAGAATCTTTATGAGCTTGCGAGATAACTGCACATAATCCAGCCCAACTAAGTTTGTCGTGCGCCAACAGAGTTACTCGCGGTCGCTCTGGTTTAACCCACTTCCCGCCATGTGCTGGAGTTGGCAAGTATGGCTGTGGAGTTTCTAGTGCAATGTCGACACCAAGAATTGGCGAGACGTTTGCACTAGCGCAGGCATGGATAAAACTGACTGCGCCGGCTACCGTTTCGCGATCCGTTAAAGCCAGTGCAGTTTGACCGTATTCAGCTGCCCGAACCACTAAGTCCTGTGGCGTGCTTGTGCCATAACGCATTGATAATGCGGATGCCACATGTAGGTGAATAAAGTCTTGATTCATAACTTGCTTTGCAACCTACTTAGCAGTCGATGTAGTGCGACGCTTTAGTGGAATTACATTATTTGGGACTATGGCTTGCGCAGCTACGTTAGTTGGCAAAGTCAGTTGTCTTGATACGCCAAGTTTTTCGGAAACTAAATCGATAAATTCATGTGCGTCCCGAACTAAGTCATCTGCTTCACGCGGTGTGACTGCGCCGCCAAGACCAACTTCGGCTGCGGCACGCTTACCTGCGCCAGCTGCAAAATACTGTGCCCACTCAGTGAACTCTGGCACAACTTTAATTACTAAAGTCCAAACGCTAGTTGGTCGGCGACTATTTGGCCTGGCGTAAGCCGCGAGCAAAGCTGCAGCAGCGCGCAATGCAGCAAGATGGGCCGCAACATATTTTTCACCAGCGCGTGATGATGTGATAGCCGTATCCAAGCTGCGCAATGCGCCACCAAGTAAATCAATACTGGCTACAGTTACTTGAACTTCGTCTGTTGTTTGAGCACTCATGTTTCCTCCAATAACTCTGTTAGTTAAAAATCAATCCATTACGCGACGGATGAACCATCGCTGGTCACTAGTTGCCAGGTCATAAACGCCTGAGTTTTGTATTGCCAAATTGTTTTGTGAGGCTTGATCGGTTGCTTCGATCCGCCAGACTTGCCACTCTCGGGTTTGGCGAGTGCGCCACCACGGAGCAGATTCAAGCCAGCTAAATAAAATTGCCAGCACCACATACCTGCGGCCACGCCAACTAAACCAATTTGGCGCACCATCGGTATTGGTGTTTACGTAAGCCAGGGATTTGGAGCTGGCACCGTAGTTGCGGGACATAACAAGCCTTTCGAACATTTGTTCGAACAGCATAAGGCTAGCGGCAGACAAGTTTCCAGTCTTTGGAAAAACCTATAGAAATAGGGGGTTAGAGCAGGTTAAAGTCCGTGGATTCCAACAGCCTGGGCAATCCGGCTGGCTTGAACTTCAGTTAATGCCTGGTCAGGCAAGCGTTCAAAGCCTGGGCCAAATGGATCAACAATATCGGTCTTTACCCCAGACATTGCTTCCAATACAGCTAAGCCGCAGTAAGGAACGTAAGTCGGTGAATAGCCGCCTTCATGAGTCATCATCACTTTGCCTTCACAAACTTCATCTGCCACAGTAAGCAGCATTTCTGTGAGCTGGCGATAGCCAGATGCAGTTACCAACATGCGTCCAAGTGGATCCGTAGCGCTGGCATCAAATCCCGAAGCTACAACAATTACATCTGGATTGAATTTGCGGATTGCAGGCAGAACTACTTTGTCTAGAGTCTCAACATAAGCACCATTACCCGAGCCTGCTGGCAACGGAATATTAATTACCGAACCTAATGCAGACTTATCTCCAATGTCATCAATGAACCCACTATCCGTTGGGTACAAGTTGTCTTGATGTATTGAAATAGATAACACATTTGGATCTGAATAATAAATTTCTTGTGTGCCATTTCCATGGTGCACATCCCAGTCGACAACTACTACGCGTTCTACGCCCATAGTTGCACGAACATTTTCAATAGCAATTGCAGCATTAGCAAAGATGCAATAGCCCATTCCAGTTGAAGGTATCGCGTGATGACCGGGTGGGCGAATTAAGGCATAAGCATTATCTACCGTGCCATTCATTACTGCGCGCAAAGCTTCAATGGCACCGCCAGCTGCAAGGGCTGCGATGTCGTAACCACCATGACCAAATGGTGATTCGCCGTCGCCAGCATCGCCACCTTTTGGATTTAAACTCTCGGCTTTAATTCGGGCAATGTAATCACTGGAATGAACTCGCAATAAGTCTTCTTCAGTTGCTGGGATTGCAGGAATTCGAACTAGGTCCTTAGCAAGTCCAGACACTTCAACTAGTGAGGCGAACCGAACTTTAGTTTCGGCACTTTCAAAGTGTTGATAAGGCTGGACTGTAGTGCTTGGGAACACGTGTCCAGCAGCTGTGCCAGTGTCATGCCAGCCATAAAGTTCATTCCATACGTAACCAGTTGTCATGGAATTTACCCTACAACTTGAGCTTGAATTTAACTGTCAAATCCCATACCAAATCGATCTAAGCTGCGAAGCCACAAGTTTCGCTTACCCTTATTGCGATCCGCCTTATCAAGTGACCAGCGCGTGAAGTTGATTCCAGCTGATTTAAATGGCTCAGGTGGGAATGGGATTGGCAGAGTGTTGACCATCTCGAGGGTCCGCCGATCGGTATCACGATTCAGTAACTTGTCGATAGATACTTGGGCGCCAAATCTTGATGCCCCAACTCCTAGTCCGGTGTAGCCAGCCACATAAACAACTTTGTCATTCATTGCGGTGCCCCAGAATGCGCTAAAGCGAGTGCAAGTATCAATTGCGCCACTCCAGGCATACTCAAAACGCAAACCTTCGAGCTGTGGGAAAGTTGAGAAAAAGTGATCAGCCAATTTTGGCCAAGACTTTGTCGAATGTTCATACTGAACACCGAAGCCGCTACGGAAATGGTAAGTCGCGTCGTAACCGCCCCAAAGAATTCGGCCATCTTCGGTTGGCCGGTAGTAATGGAATTGATTTCCGCTATCACTAACACCTTCATTGCCAGCCCAGCCAATATCACGGCGCTGTTGTTCGCTGAGTTTCTCGGTAACTAATACGGAATCATAAACTGGCACGATCAAATATTTGAGACGGCGCAATAGTGGTGGAAACGCATTCGTTGCGAGTAGAACTTTGGGGGAAGTTACGCTACCGAACTCAGTCTTTGCAGTAATTCGATCGTTGCGATCATCGAGGTCAACTACTTTGCTATGTTCGTAAATTCGCACTCCGAGTTCAAGTGCAGTATCTCGAAGTCCCCAAGCCAAACGCGCTGGATCACAAATTGCAACACTGTCGGACTTAAATAATGCGCCAAGGTAAGTCGGTGAATTCAAGCGACGGCGAGTTTCGGATTGGTCTAGCCAAATTAATTCTTCGCCATATGGCTTTGCAACTTCAACGAATTCTTGGAGGTCAGCAACTTGATACTCCTCGGTGGCAACATCCATTTCACCAACGCGCATCCAGTCACAATCAATTTTTCGATCGATTACAAACTGTTCCATTTCATTTAAGTTTTGCTGACCGAGCTGAGTTAACTTGGCAATTTCATTTGGCCAACGTTCTAACCCATTTGCAAAACCATGTGTCAGTGAGGCAGCGACAAAGCCACCATTTTGACCTGAGGCGCCGCGTGCTACTGCATTGCCTTCAACTAAAACCACATCAAGATCTGGATTGTGTTCTTTGGCTTCGATGGCAGCCCACAGTCCAGTGAATCCACCGCCGACAATTAGTAAGTCAGCAGTTAAGTTGCCAACTACTCGAGATGAATCATGTTCCGGTTCGACTTCATCATCGAGCCAATACGAGCCTTCCCAAACATCAGCTAGGGATGGCAAAACGTGCGGTGAAGGGGTGTGCGAAAAAACCATTGCAAAAGTTCCAAACGATTGGGTGAGCTAGGGCTCACTGGTGATCAGATTTGTCTGGCAAAAATCGCCAGCATGTTTTTCTGTCGGTATTCGCAGATTCGCGAATCCGGATCCCACCAGTCCCTTTCTATTTCCGCACTGGACCTTTAGTTCCTAGTGCCAATCGGCCACCGCTACAGGTGATCCCCTTGCCCTTTCATTGTAAGCACAGAATTGAATGGATGCAGGTACCAGGGCAGAAAAACTTTGGGGCATAAAAATAGGCACCTCATTTCGAGATGCCTATTTTTAGGAGATCACTCAGCCGTTAATACGGATTAGCTTCTTGTTTAGGAATTCTTCAATTCCAAGTGGACCAAGTTCCCGGCCAAAGCCAGAACGCTTAGTGCCACCAAACGGAAGTTCCGGAGCATCCATACCGACACCATTGACATAGACCATTCCGGTATCCAGTGAGTCGGCAACCCGAAGGGCTTGCTTATCGTCTGTTGTGAATAAGTATGAACCCAAACCAAATTGTGAATCGTTAGCAATTCGAACTGCATCGTCCTCATCCTTTGCGCGGTGAATCTGGGCAACTGGACCAAATAGTTCCTCGCGGAAGATTTCGTTATCTGCAGTGACATCAGTAAGCACGCCAGCTGGGAAGAAGGCGCCGTTACGGGAACCGGCACTTGCCAACTTTGCGCCTTGCTTAACAGCGCGATTAACCTGCTCTTCTAGGATTTCGGCAGCGCGCACTGAGCTTAGTGGGCTAGAGATTTCTGCAGACAAAATTGCTGAGGTGAACTTTTCAACGAATTCGTCGTAAAGGCCATCAACAACAACCATGCGCTTAGCAGCGTTGCATGCCTGTCCAGTGTTATCAATTCGAGCAAAGACCGCTGATTCGATAACTGCGTCCATATCGTTGGTGCTTAGAAGAATAAATGCATCAGAGCCACCAAGTTCAAGTACGCACTTCTTGAGGTGACGCCCAGCAATTTCAGCCACAGCAGCGCCGGCACGTTCGGAACCAGTTAGTGATACGCCACGAACGGCGGGATGTGGAATCATGTCTGCGATCTGTTCATTGGATGCAAAGAGATTTACATAAACTCCAGCTGGGACGCCTGCATCAGCAAAAATCTTTTCAATTGCTAATGCTGATTCTGGGCACTGTGGAGCGTGCTTCAAAATCACAGTGTTGCCGGCTACCAAGTTTGGACCAGCAAAACGTGCAACCTGGTAAGCCGGGAAATTCCACGGCATGATTCCAAGTAGCGCGCCTACTGAAGACTTGCGCATGACTGCAGAGCCTTCACCACCTGATAATTCAATTTGGGTATCAGCTAGCAGCGTTACCGCATTGTCTGCGTAGTACTGGTAGATCAAACCAGAAAATTCAACTTCGCCCGCAGCATCAGCTAATGGCTTTCCCATTTCACGATTGATAATTGCAGCCAGCTCATCTTGGCGATCAATATGCAGCTGACCAATGCGGTGAACTATCGCCGCACGATCTGCGATTGAAACTTTGCTCCAAGTCTTGTGAGCGGTATCTGCAGAAGTAATTGCTGCTTTGCATTCGGCATCAGATGCAGTTGCGAATTCTTGCTCAACGACGCCGGTTGCCGGGTTAAGAACTTGATATTGACTCATTCGATGTTCCTTTTTCTAACGAAAGTCGGGTTTAGATAAGTTCCTCAACAATACCCAAGACCAAACCTTGCTGTCAGGGACTTTTTTTGCGATTTCTGAAGTGAATTTTGGATTTTAATACGAATTTCGTGTGAATTTCGCAGAAATGCTACGAAATCGCTTGTATTTCCTGCGAAAACCTATGAAACTAGCACTATGTCTAAAGTTGCAGTCCTCGACGATGTCTCAAAAGCCATCATCGAGCAACTTCAGCAAGATGGCCGTCGGCCTTACGCCACTATCGGTAAGGCCGTTGGATTATCTGAAGCTGCAGTGCGTCAACGAGTTAGCAAACTTCTGGAAACCGGAGTTATGCAAATCGTTGCCGTTACGGATCCACTTCAAGTTGGCTTTAATCGCGAAGCGATGATTGGCATTGAAGTAGATGGAGACATGGAAGCCGTCGCCGACGTGCTTTCACTAATGGATGAGATCAGTTACATCATCCTGACAGCAGGTAGCTTCGACATAATCCTTGAAGTTGTCTGTGAAGACGATGAAGCGCTTCTTGAAGTGATCAATCGTAAAATCCGTGCGATTCCTGGGGTCCGCCGCACGGAAACTTTCATGTATTTGAAACTGCGCAAGCAGAGCTATACATGGGGAACCCGCTAACCAAAACATTGGATATGTAATGACAGCACTAGAAGAAAGAACAACTAACTCTGCAATCTCAGACATGGCGCGCGATCGGCTATGGATGCACTTCACTCGTCACTCCACATTTGAAGAAGGTGGCGAAGTTCCAATCATCACTCGTGGTGAAGGTGCTTACATCTATGACGAACACGGTCGCAAGTATCTTGATGGTCTGGCTGGCTTGTTCACAGTTCAAATCGGTCACGGCCGTCGCGAACTTGCCGAAGCTGCAGCTAAGCAAATGCAGGAACTGTCCTTCTTCCCACTTTGGTCTTATGCCCATCCAAAGGCCGTTGAACTTGCGGAACGCTTAATCAGTTACGCACCTTCCTCCTTGAATCGCGTGTTCTTCACCACTGGTGGTGGCGAGGCTGTCGAGTCAGCTTGGAAAGCCGCAAAGATGTACTACAAGCTCATTGGCAAGCCGATGAAGCACAAAGTCATCAGTCGCTCAGTGGCGTATCACGGAACCCCACAAGGCGCGCTTGCTATCACTGGTATTCCAGATGCTAAGAAATATTTTGAACCGTTAACCCCTGGTGGTTTCCGGGTACCAAATACAAACTTCTACCGCGCTGAATACCACGCCGATGACATCAAGGCATACGGTCGCTGGGCTGCAGATCGCATTGCAGAAGCAATCGAATTTGAAGGCGCTGACACAGTTGCTGCAGTATTCCTCGAGCCAGTTCAAAACTCCGGCGGCTGTTTCCCACCACCACCGGGATACTTAGAGCGAGTTCGTGAAATCTGCGATCAGTACGACGTATTGATGGTTGCAGACGAAACCATTACTGCGTTTGGTCGCATTGGCGACATGTTTGCCATGAAGCGTTTTGGCGTTGATCCTGACATTCTTACAACTGCAAAGGGTATGACTTCGGGCTACTCCCCAATCGGCGCAATGCTGGTTGGCGACAAAGTGTTCGAACCATTCAAGAAGGGCAACACTTACTTCGCACATGGTTACACCTTTGGTGGTCACCCAGTATCGGCAGCTGTTGCGCTGGCAAATCTTGATATCTTCGACAAAGAAGGCATCAACCAGCATGTTCGTGACAATGAAAATCAATTTCGCAAGACACTTGAGAAACTAAGTGATCTCGATATTGTTGGCGATGTTCGCGGTGAAGGTTTCTTCTACGGCATTGAACTTGTTAAGGACAAGGCCACCAAGGAATCCTTCAACGATGACGAATGTGAGCGCTTACTTCGCGGCTACCTATCAAAGGCCTTATTCGAAAATGGCTTGTATTGTCGCGCAGATGATCGTGGCGACCCGGTAATTCAGTTGGCTCCGCCGCTAATAATTGGGCAGCCACAGTTCGATGAAATTGAGCAAATCTTGCGTCACGTTCTTACTGAAGGACAAAAGATTCTCTAATGACTAATCCAGTTGGAGCGACGGGCCGAACTTCGGTCCGTCGCTTTCCTGAAAAAGCGGTTAAAGATCTCGCTGCCGTACATGCAATTCTGGACGCTGGTCTAGTCGCCCACGTTTCCTGCGTGGTAGACGGCCAACCCTTTGTTATGCCAGTTGGGTATGCCCGAGACGGCAACCGAGTGTATTTTCATGGTTCAACTGCCTCTCGACTATTCAAAACATTGGCAACGGGTCAGCCTTGCTGCTTTACCGTCACATTGCTCGACGGAATGGTGCTTGCCCGTAGTGCCTTTGAATCCAGCATGAATTATCGCTGCGTAATTGCGTTGGGGACTTGCGAAGTTCTCGAGGGCGAAGAAAAAGAAGCTGCCTTGATCCGCATCACAGATCACTTGCTGCCAGGTCGGACAGACCACGCTCGAAAAGCCGCACCTAAAGAATCCAAAGCTACCCTGATGGTTGCCATGAATCTCGATGAAGTCTCATGCAAAGTAAGTGAAGGCGACCCGGATGACGTGCCAAGTGATCTGACTGATCCAATTTATTCAAACATTTGGGCTGGCTACGTTCCAATGAAGGAAGTTTTTGGCGAGCCTGTGGCCGACCCAATGACAACTGAAAAGAATATCCCGATTCCAGATTACGTTAAAAACTGGAAGCGCTAACAAGAAAGTTTCAAAATGACTGACTACAGATCAAAATCCTTATGGTGGAATACCTTGCCCGAGGAATTAGCCACTTCTTCTCGATATGCGCTGCATTCTGACATTGATGTCGATGTAGCAATTGTTGGCGCCGGTTACACCGGACTATGGACGGCGTATTACTTGCAGCAACGCGATCCAAATTTAAGCATTGCAATCATCGATGCTGAAGTTGCTGGATACGGCGCATCGGGACGAAATGGTGGCTGGTGTTCGGCTTACTTCCCTACCGAGATCGACAAACTTGGACGGATCCATGGACGTGAGTCAGCTCGCGCGATGCAAGATGCTATGCATGACACCGTTACCGAAATCGAAAATGTAGTAAAAGCTGAAGGTATCGATTGCGAATGGAAACGTGGCGGCACAATTTCATTTGCCCGCACGCCATTACAGTGGCAGCGCGCTCAGGATTACATTCACCACTGGGAAGAATGGGGCTATGGCGCTGAGCATTACGCATTGCTAAGTGCTGGCGAAGCTAAAGAACGTGCGCAGGCCACAAATCTTTTTGGAGCAACTTACACACCACATGTGGCTGCTATCAATCCAGCAAAGCTCGTTCGCTTGTTGGCGAATTTAGTTGAAAAGCGCGGTGCGACAATCTATGAACACACTGCTGCTTCCAAAATTGAACCTGGCAAAGTAACCACCGATGGTGGCGTAATTAATGCTCGCTACATTGTTCGCGCCACTGAGGGTTACACCAAAACATTGGAAGGCCAGAAGCGAGATATCGTTCCGATCTATTCCTTGATGATGGCAACTGAGCCGTTGAGCCCCGCGATCTGGGATCAAATTGGACTAGCACAACGCGAAACTTTTGGTGACTTTAGAAACCTCATTATTTATGGACAACGCACCGCAGATAATCGCTTTGCCTTTGGTGGTCGTGGCGCTCCTTACCATTTTGGATCATCCATCAAGGACGAATACGACCAACACAGTAAAGTGCATCCTTCGTTGCTTGGTGTCTTGGCTGAATTATTCCCAGTTGTTGCAGATGCCAAAGTTACTCACACTTGGGGTGGGCCACTTGGTGTTGCTCGAGATTGGATGGCTTCGGCTGGACTAGATCGCAAAACTGGAATTGCTTGGGCTGGTGGATATGTTGGCGACGGAGTCGGAACCACAAATCTTTCTGGACGGACGTTGGCTGACCTGATTACGAATCAAGAAACAAACTTGACCAAACTTCCTTGGGTTAATCACAAGTCACCTAACTGGGAAGTTGAACCTCTGCGTTGGATTGGTGCAAACGCAGGACTGCAAATCATGTCTCGCGCAGATACCGCTGAAGACAGAACTGGTAAACCTTCAAAGCTTGCCGGCGTAGTTTCAAAACTTTTGGGTCAATAGCTAATGATCGCGATTGTCTTAGCGCTCATGTGCGCTGTGAGTTACGGTATTGCAGATTTCTGGGGTGGGCTCGCTACTCGTCGCGGTTCGATTTGGAAAGTTTTACCAATCATTGTTGCTGCTGGAATTTTGACCTTGAGTCTTGCTGTTCCATTCTTAGGCGCAACTTTTAGTCAAGGCGCAATTTGGGCAGGTGTGGCGGCCGGACTATCTGGAACCATCGGCTACATCTTCATTATGTATGGCTTAGCGCTTGGCCCAATGAGTGTCGTTGCACCAATCTCTGCGGTAATCGGTGCGATCATCCCGTTTGCAGTTGGATTCATAAGTGGCGAAACCCTTTCCACGATCGGGTTTATTGGCGCTGGTCTGGCATTTGTTTCAATCGTTTTAGTAAGCCGCTCAACTGCAGATGCTACGCATCCAGTAACTGCAAAAGCAGTAATTGTTGCCGTTATTGCTGGACTAGGTATTGCTGGTTACCTCTTGGGAATTAGCGGTGGTCCTGATGACAGTGGATTAGCACCAGTGATTGTTGGTCGATTAGTTACCGGTGGAATCTTTATCGTGATTGCAATCGCGAAATGGAAAACTATTCGTGATGGGGCAATAGATTACAAACTTGCACTGGCATCAGGCTCACTTGATGTTGTAGGTGGCGCATCCTTCATGCTGGCAACCCGCGCTGGTGACTTAGTCTTAGTCGCGGTTGTTGCTGCGCTCTATCCTGCATTTACGGTACTGCTCGCTCGGTTTGTGTTGCACGAACGCATGGAGCGGCATCAGTTATTCGGATTGATTGGCGCTGGTGCCGCGGTTGTGCTTCTTGCTACAAGCTAAGCCATAGAATCAAAGTCTTATGTCCGCCATCCTGCTTGCCTTTGCTTGCGCTCTTTCATATGGCTTTGGTGACTACTTTGGTGGTCTAGCTACGAGAACAAGTCCACTGTTCAAAGTCTTACCGATCACAGTCGGAACTGGACTGGCTTCATTACTTATTGCTTCACCGTTCCTCGGAGCTGACTTTAATCACAAAGCAATAATCGCAGGTTTGTTTGCCGGAACATTTGGTGTAGTCGGATACATTTTTGTTTTGAAATCACTTGGGCTAGGTCCAATGGGAGCAGTTGCCCCGATCACTGCTCTAGTTGCTGTGATTATTCCATTTAGTGTTGGACTGTTTCGTGGTGAACGCTTAACGGTTACTGGTTCTATGGGCGCGCTGCTAGCAATGGTTTCGATTGTGCTGGTAAGTCGATCAACAATTGATGCCACTCATCCGTTAACAAGGACTGCAGCCATCTATGCAGTTCTTGGCGGCTTTGGTTTCGCTGGATTTTTACTCAGCGTCAGTAGTGCTCCGGTAGGTTCTGGGCTTTCACCAGTTATCACTGCTCGGTCCTTAACCATGGTGATTTTTTGTGTCACCGCGTTAGTTCTTTGGAAATCAATTGCTGGAAAGCCAGTAGACACCAAGCGAGCTATGGCATCAGGAGCGCTCGATGTCTGGGGCGGAACAACCTTCATGCTTGCCGCCCAGCGTGGTCAGCTGGTGGTCATCTCAGTTATCGCTGCGCTGTACCCAGCAATCACAGTGCTGTTGGCTCGAGTCTTCCTGAAAGAGCGGCTAGAGCGCCACCAGGTAATTGGGCTTTACGGGGCAGGGCTTTCCATAGTATTACTGACGATTTCCTAGTAAATTAGTGAGAAATCACCAGGTTTGGTGGTTGCAGATTGGATCCAATCGATGATAAATTGGATCCAATTCCACAGATAGGAAACCCAATGGCCGCGCCACAACATCCGTTTGAGCTTTACGCAATCGATAGTTTGTTCAATGAAGAACAACTTGCCATGCGCGATTCAGTTCGTAAATTCGTAGATGATCGAGTCAAGCCTTATGTTGGCCAGTGGTTTGAAGACGGCGAGTTCCCCGCTCGCGAATTGGCAAAAGAAATTGGCCAAATGGGTATGTTCGGTATGCACCTTGAGGGTTACGGCTGTGCCGGCACCGACGCTACTTCGTACGGTCTGGCTTGCCTTGAACTTGAAGCCGGTGACTCAGGACTTCGTTCCTTCGTTTCGGTGCAAGGTTCCCTTGCGATGTTTGCAATCTGGAAGTTTGGCTCGGAAGAGCAAAAGCAAGAATGGTTGCCCCGAATGGCAGCTGGCGAAGCACTTGGTTGCTTTGGTCTAACTGAAGCCGATGCTGGCTCCAACCCAAGTGAAATGCGCACCAATGCTAAGCGCGATGGTGATGACTGGATTCTTAACGGCTCAAAAATGTGGATCACAAATGGAAACATTGCAGATGTTGCAATCGTTTGGGCCCACACCGACAACGGCATAGAAGGTTTCGTCGTTCCGACTAACACTCCTGGCTTCAAGGCTAACTTGGTTAAGCACAAAATGTCACTACGGGCATCGATCACCAGCGAATTGGTATTTGAAAACGTTCGCCTACCAGCCTCTGCCGTGTTGCCTGAAGTACAAACCCTTCGTGGCCCACTGTCCTGCTTGTCTGAAGCTCGCTTTGGAATCTTGTTCGGTGTAGTTGGCGCTGCGCGCGATTGTCTTGAAACTGCAATTGATTACCAGTTAAACCGTTACCAGTTCAATCGCCCACTGGCAGCTTTCCAGTTGTCACAACAAAAGATTGCCGATATGGCAATTGCCACTGGCAATGGAATGTTGCTAGCTGCTCACCTTGGAAAACTAAAAGATCAGCACTTACTTCGTCCAGAGCAAGTCAGCGTTGGCAAGAAAAACAACGTGCGCATGGCACTTGAAGTAGCTCGGGAATCCCGCTCAATGCTGGGTGGTTCGGGAATTACTTTGGAATACCCAATTATTCGTCATATGAACAACCTGGAAAGCGTTTACACCTACGAAGGAACGAACGAAATCCACACTTTGGTTGTTGGTCAGGCACTTACTGGCATTGCGGCTTACGCCGACTACAAAGCCTAGTTAATCTAAAAAAGCCCCTGAGCGATCGGGGGCTTTTTTATTGATCATTAAGTAGTAGTCGGTTTCTTTGTTAGAGCTTTATCAATGACCCAGTACATTCCGGCCACAATAATCGAAGCGAACAGAATTCCCATCACGAAGATCAAAACGCTAGCGTACCCAAATGAAACAACATCAAAAAAGTCGTACGGATACTTGCTGATTATTGCACCGCGGAAGAGGGTGTAGAAAACGTAAACGATTGGCAAAACCAAAGCTGCTACGACGTTCTTAAGTGTGAACCAACCGCGTGGACCAGCAATAACAAACACCAACACGGTTATCAGAGGTGTGATGGTGTGCTGAATTGGGCTCGAGATTTGATTAAGTCCTTGTGGCGGATAATTCGGACCAAGTAGCAAGTTGTAAACCACTCCAGTTACCGTGATCATCAAAATGCTGTCGATTCGAAACACTCGGAAGAGCTTGCCATCACGTGCCGGGTTCAAATAAAGCAGCGTCATAACAACGCCGACCACAATCTGGCTCCAAATTGTGAAGTAGCTAAATAAGTCGATAAGTCGCTCTGGCGCACCAGCCAGGCCTGCTGCGTAATCGCCCTGGTGACCAAATTGGGAAGTCGGTGATCCGCCGTCACTGTATTTGGTTTCGACAAGCCCGAAGATTTCGATAAAGGTAGACATACCTAAACCGATCCAGGCACTAAGTGCGTTGATTCCGAATAGAGATTTACGTGTTGTGGTTGAAAGAGCCATAGAGCAACTATATGACTTAAATGCTGGCAATCTTGGCTTATTGGTGCATTAAATCAAGATTCAGAACGTAACAACGGTCGCAATAGGTCCAAGATGGAGGCATCTTCAATCGTGCTTGGGATATCCACGTGTTTTCCATCAGCAATCCCCCGCATAGTTTTACGCAATACTTTGCCGGATCTAGTTTTTGGTAAACCTGGAACCATAATTACTTCATTTAAGGCAGCTACCGGTCCCACTTCTTTACGAACTAACGCAACGATTTGTTTGCGCAGCTCTTCAGCATCAATTTGCGCGCCAGATTTTAGAACTACAAACGCTTTTGGAATTTGGCCCTTGATTGCATCAGCAACGCCAATCACGGCGCACTCTGCAACTAACTCATGAGTTGCCACAACTGCTTCCAGGGATCCAGTGCTCAGTCGATGTCCTGCAACGTTGATTACATCATCTGTGCGACCCATGATGTAAACGTATCCGTCCTCGTCTATGTAACCGCCATCTCCGCTTGCATACATTCCAGGAAAGACTGTCAGGTAGGAATCTATGTACCGCTGATCATCTCCCCAAAGTGTTGGCAGGGTTCCCGGCGGTAATGGCAAAGTTATGGCGATGTTTCCTTCAGTGCCAGCTGGTAACTCGTTACCCAATTCATCAAGGACTCGAATGTCATAACCAGGAATGGCAACTGTGGGTGATCCTGGCTTAATTGGCATTTGTTCAAGTCCACGCAAGTTAGAAGCAATAGGCCAACCAGTTTCGGTTTGCCACCAGTTATCAATTACCGGGACACCCAGTTTTTCAGTTGCCCAGTGATATGTGTCTGGATCCAGGCGTTCGCCAGCAAGAAAAAGGTTTTCAAACTTTGAAAGATCGGTGTTTTTAATAAAGTCTCCGTTGTAATCTTCTTTTCGAATCGCTCGAATCGCAGTTGGCGCAGTAAACAAACCCTTAACGCCATATTTTTCAATCACTCGCCAGAAAGTTCCAGCGTCTGGCGTGCCAACTGGTTTACCTTCGAAAACTATCGTGCTGGCACCTGCAAAAAGTGGCGCGTAGACAATGTAAGAGTGCCCAACTACCCAGCCAACATCTGAAGCTGACCACCACATATCACCAGCCTCAATGTTGTAAACATTCTTCATTGACCAAGTCAATGCAACTGCGTGGCCGCCATTATCGCGAACAATCCCTTTTGGTTTTCCAGTTGTGCCAGAGGTATACAAAATGTAAAGCGGATCAGTCGCCGCAACCGAAACACATTCTGCAGGTTCTGCCATTGCCATGGCGTCTTTCCAGTCCATATCAAGTGGGCCAAGTTCAACCCGATGCTGTTCGCGCTGCAAGATTATGCAACGGCTTGGTTTATGAGTTGCCAACTCAATCGATTCATCAAGCATTGGTTTGTATTCCACGATTCGATTAGGTTCCAGACCACAGGACGCCGAAACAAGAACTTTTGGTTTAGCATCATCAATTCGAGCTGCTAACTCAGCCGGAGCAAATCCACCAAACACGACGGAATGGACTGCGCCCAATCTGGCGCACGCCAGCATTGCAATCAATGCTTCCGGAACCATAGGCATGTAGATAACTACTCGATCCCCTTTTTCAACTCCTGCCATTCGCAATGCGCCGGCAAAACGTGCCGTCTTTTCCAGCATCTGGGCATAAGTTAAAACAGATGATTTGCCAGTGATCGCACTTTCGTGAATCACTGCTGGTTGATCAGCCCGCCCATCAATAACATGGCGATCGAGTGCGTTGTAGCAAGTGTTTAACATGCCATCGGAAAACCAGCGATACAGTGGAATGTTGCTGTCATCCAAAACAACCTTTGGGACTTTATCCCACTTAACTAATTTGGCTGCCTCACCCCAGAATCCAGCGGGATCAGTCAAGCTTTGCTCATACGCCCGCTGGTAATTACTCATAGGAAGTGTCTACCACTAACTAGGAATTAGCGAGCACGTAAGGGTACGAATGCAGATTTAGTTCTTCGTAGCAGCAGCCAGCTGGCCACAGGCGCCATCAATGTCACGGCCACGAGTATCGCGAACTGTAACCGGTACACCATGACTCTTAAGTCGACGTACGAACTCAGCTTCATCCTCTGGGCGAGACGCAGTCCATTTTGAGCCCGGTGTTGGATTTAGCGGAATTAGATTTACGTGAACCAGATTTCCTCCGAGTTTTTCACCCAATAAGTCTGCGCGCCAGGCCTGGTCGTTGATGTCTTTGATCATTGCGTATTCAATGGAGATGCGCCGGCCAGTTTGATCTGCGTAATACCAAGCAGCATCAAGAACTTCCTGAACCTTAAATCTAGTATTGATCGGAACCAAGGTGTCGCGTAATTCATCATCAGGTGCATGCAAGGAAACGGCGAGAGTAACTGGAATTCCTTCTTCGGCCAACTGACGCATGCGAGGAACTAAACCAACCGTTGAAACTGTGATGCCACGAGCTGACATTCCGAAGCCTGCCGGCGCAGGTTCGGTTAGTCGACGAATTGCGGAAACAACGCTGTTGTAATTGGCCATCGGTTCACCCATGCCCATGAACACCAAATTGTTTACGCGACCAATACCGCCATCAATTTCACCTTTAGCTAAGGATCGCGCTCCAGCTAAAACTTGTTCAACAATTTCAGCAGTAGATAAATTTCGGATTAGCCCACCCTGGCCCGTGGCACAGAACGGACAGTTCATGCCACAACCTGCCTGAGAGGAAATGCACATTGTTACCCGATCGGTGTAGCGCATTAAAACGCTCTCTACGAGCACGCCGTCAAAGAGTTTCCAAACTTGTTTAACTGTTGTGCCGTTATCGCACTTAAGTTCCTTGATGCTGGTCATTATTTCTGGGAAAAGAAGTTCCTTGACTACTTCGCGCATTTCTGCTGGAACGTCGGTCCAAGAGTTTGTGTCGTTATTCAGGCGCTGATACCACTGGCGGGAAAACTGATCTGCGCGAAATCCTGGTAATCCAAGTTCAACAACTTGTGCCTTGCGCTCTTCAACGGTCCAATCAGACCAATGTTTTGGTGGTTTTGGTCGCTTTGGTTCGATCATGATCAATTCACCGGGTGCAGGCATACCAATAGCCTACGGGTCAAACGCTAGTTAGAGAAAAAATCCAAAGAGTAGCCACGCCACGAAGGCATTAACCACTAACGAGTCGAGTCGATCCATCACGCCACCATGAGCAGGCAACAAAGAACCCATGTCTTTAATTCCAAGGTCACGCTTGATCATTGACTCAACTAAATCTCCAATTGTTGCAGTAAGCATCATTGCAAACCCAACGATTGCGCCTTGCCACCAAGGTTTTTCAAAAATAAAGACCCATAATGCAATTCCGACTATCAACTGAAGTACTAGTGCGCCAACAAAGCCTTCCCAAGACTTCTTTGGGGAAACGTTAGGAGCCATTTGATGCTTTCCAAAAATAGCTCCAGCCGCATACCCACCCAGATCAGTGGCGGCCGTCAACAAAATAAACGCTAAAACTTTCCAGGCGCCGTTTTCTTGCGTTGAAAGCAAAACTGCAAAACCAGCAAGTAGCGGAGCATATGCCAAGGCAAAAATTGATCTAGTGACGTGATGCACATACGCTTCTTGGCCATCAAGCAATCTAATGGTCAGCACAATCAGAGCACTTGCGACAAAAGTTCCAAGTAGGCCGGTTGCGCCTCCGACGGCGGCACCCACAATGATCGCAGGCGCCAAAATCTGCAGCAAGATACTCATGCGAACTGATAGGCCAACTACGAGCGTGCCTGCTAATTCTCGAGCTGCCAACATCATGCCGAATGCAGCCAATATTGCAAAGAATCTGGAATCGATAAACAGCGAGGAAATTACTGTGACAAAAAGTCCTAGACCTACTGCTATTGCTACCGGCAGATTACGGCCAGCTTTTCCGTAGTCCGGTTCGTTGACCGTCATTAGACCTCGAGAAGTTCGGCTTCTTTATGCTTAAGCATATCGTCAATGTGACCGACAGCTTTAGTAGTTAAATCTTCTAGGGCTTTCTCGCCACGAGCCACATCATCTTTGCCAGCATCGCCATCTTTTGCCATTTTCTCGAGTGCTTCTTTGGCATTGCGACGAATGTTGCGAATTGCAATCCGCGCATCTTCGGCCTTAGTCTTAGCGACCTTGATGAATTCCTTGCGACGATCTTCAGTAAGTTGTGGGAACGGCACTCGAATAATGGCGCCATCATTTGAAGGATTAACGCCTAGATCTGAATCGCGAATGGCGCGCTCGATTGCGCCCAATGCAGATTTATCAAATGGGGTGACAACGGCTACGCGTGGTTCTGGAGTCTGAATTGAAGCAACTTGCTGAAGTGGTGTTGGTGTTCCGTAGTACTCGACCATGATTTTTGAGAACAAGGCAGCATTGGCACGTCCGGCACGAATCGTGGTGAATTCTTCGCGAGTTACTTCTGTTGCCTTTGACATTTTCTCTTCGGCATCTTTCAAGGTCTCATTAATCATGTCTGCTCAAATCCTCTAGTGACTGGTCTTAATTAGGGTTCCGACTTTTTCTCCACGAGCTGCGCGCGCTATGTTGCCGTCAACTAGCAAATTGAAAACAACGATCGGCAATTTATTGTCACGGCAAAGACTTATGGCGGTTGCATCTGCAACTTTAAGATTTTGGGTCAACACATCATCATGACTTAAGTTTTCGTAGCGCTTTGCGGCGGGATTTGTGCGCGGGTCATCGTCATAAACGCCATCAACGCCCTTTGCCATCAGTACAACGTCACAGCCAATTTCAAGTGCGCGTTGGGCTGCGCAGCTATCAGTACTGAAGTAAGGAGTACCAAGTCCCGCGCCAAAGATAACTACGCGTCCTTTTTCTAGATGACGCACGGCACGACCTGGAATGTAAGGCTCTGCGACCTGACTCATTGGAATAGCAGTTTGAACTCGAGTGGCAACACCTTGCTTCTCGAGGAAATCTTGCAGTGCCAGACAGTTCATGACAGTGCCGAGCATACCCATGTAGTCAGCTCGCGCCCGGTCCATGCCGCGCTCGGCAAGCTGGGCGCCGCGGAAATAGTTACCGCCACCGATTACAACCGCAACTTCGGCGCCAGATGCGACCACGCCTGCAATTTGGCGGGCAATGTCATTAACCACATCAGGGTCAACACCAAGTTTGCCCTCACCAGCAAAGGCCTCACCAGAGAGTTTTAGAAGCACGCGCTTCCAGCCACCTTGGGGAACACCGGGCCAGATTTGGGATTTATCAGATGCGCTCACGACCTCAATCTTGCCTTACTTGGCTCAAAAAGTGTGCACAGCCCCCACAAAATACTTTTGGCGCTACCCAACCGGCTGGATCACAGTCGATAGATAGCGCCAAAAGAGGCTAGGAAATACTGCTTAGCCAGCAATTTCGATTCGAGTGAAGCTAGTAATGCTGGTTCCGGCTTCTTCCAGAACCTGCTTAACTGACTTCTTGTTATCGATTACTGAGGACTGCTCTAATAGGCAGCTGTCCTTGAAGAAACCGTTTACCCGACCTTCAACGATTTTTTCCAAAGCAGCTTCTGGCTTACCTTCTTCCTTAGCTGTTTCAAGAGCGATGTGCTTTTCGTTTTCAACTACATCTGCAGGAACTTCTTCCCGAGTTAAGTAGCTTGGGCGCATTGCAGCGATCTGCATTGCGGCAGCGCGGGCGGCTTCTTCAGATCCTGAGTAGGAAACCAAAACGCCAACCGCTGGTGGCAAATCTGCAGAACGACGGTGCATGTAAACCGCAACGTCACCTTCATGATTGGCTACCCGACCTAGTTCGATCTTTTCGCCAATAACTACTGCCATGTCAGCGACTGCCTGTTCAACAGTTTTGCCGCTGCCTAGTGAAAGCGCTGCTGCGGCAGCTGAGTCCTTAGCGCCAGCAGACTTAACTGCGGCTGCAATTTCATCACCAAGTTTGATGAACTCTTCGCTCTTTGCAACAAAGTCAGTTTCGCAAAGTAGTTCAACAAGTACACCTGAATCTTGCGCCACGATGCCTGCTGAAGTTTCGCGCTCGGCACCACGCTTTGCAGCTTTTGCAGCTCCAGAGATTCGAAGAATCTCTACTGCCTTGTCAAAATCACCAGCTGATTCTTCGAGTGCTTTCTTGCACTCCATCATTCCGGCGCCTGTATTGTCGCGAAGTTTCTTTACGTCCGCGGCTGAAATAGACATTATTTAATTCCTTTTAGGTTTTGGGTCAATGAGAAAGTTTTGTAACTGCGGGCAAGTTACTGCCCGCAGTTACGAATGCTTATTCGGCAGCAGGTGCTTCCGTAGCAGAATCTTCGACTGGAACTGCATCTGCAACAGGTGCTTCAACTGCTTCTGCATCAGCAGATCCAGTTAGAAGTTCCTTCTCCCAATCAGCAAGTGGTTCAACTGCTGCATCTGCCGGAGCGCCAGATACAGCGCCGCTTGCGCGAGCCATTAGGCCATCAGCTATTGCGTCTGCGATCACGTGTGTTAGTAGTCCAACGGCACGTAGTGCATCGTCATTTCCTGGAATTGGGTAGTCCACAACATCTGGATCGCAGTTGGTATCAAGGATTCCAACAACTGGGATGTTTAGTTTGTGGGCTTCGCCAACTGCAATGTGCTCTTTGTTTGTGTCAACAACCCAAATAGCACTTGGAAGTTTTTGCATGTCACGAATACCAGTTAGTACAAGTTCTAACTTTTCTTTTTCGCGACGAAGAACTAGAAGTTCTTTCTTTGTCAGACCTGAACCAGCAACATCATCAAAGTTGATCTGTTCTAGTTCCTTCATGCGAGAGATTCGCTTTGAAACAGTCTGGAAGTTTGTAAGCATTCCACCTAACCAACGGTGGTTTACGTATGGCATGCCAACGCGAGCAGCTTCAGTTGCAATTGCTTCTTGCGCCTGCTTCTTTGTGCCAACGAAAAGTACAGTGCCACCGTGAGCCACGGTTTCACGAACGAATTCGTATGCGCGGTCAATGTAAGCAAGTGACTGCTGCAAGTCGATGATGTAAATGCCATTGCGCTCAGTGAAAATAAAGCGCTTCATTTTTGGGTTCCAGCGGCGGGTCTGGTGTCCGAAGTGAACACCGTTATCCAGCAGCTGTCGCGTCGATACGACGGCCATGGTTGTACTCCTATTTCTTAGGCTGGGATTAACCAACCTCATTGCGGTTTGTATGACTTCGGTTGAAGTCATCCTTGGTTCTCGTGTCGGAGACCGCCCGTTGCCAGGACCGATGGTCTGTCGATTCACTTTGATGAACCTGTGAAGTCACCTATTGCTAGGTGCAATCCTTAGTTTACGCGGATTTTGTGGGCCTTAAAACCACAGCCGAAACCGTTCCACAGCACCTGGCAATAACTGGATAGTTGTTCAATCTGGGGTAATCCTGATCAAATGAATTCAGGAGTTTTTGGTCAAACGGTGAGAATTTTGGCTCTAATGGCGCTGATATCCAATGCCCTGATCCCGCCAGTACCAGCCACTGCTGCAAGTCAGTGGGATTGGCCAATAAAGTATGCCCGGCTCAGCTTGGGGTTTGATAGACCGCCACAGAATTGGCTACCCGGACATCGTGGTGTGGATCTAGTCGGAAAAAGTGGCGACCGAGTCCTTGCTGCTGGCAACGGGATTGTGACCTTCGCAGGAACAGTTGCTGGCAAAGGTGTGGTTGTAATCAAACATGGTTCACTTCGCACAACTTACGAACCAGTGTCTGCATTGGTGCTGGTTGGATCAAAAGTCCGGGTCGGTGAATTGATCGGCAGACTTGCGCCAGGTCAAAGTCATTGCGCAACTCCAACAACAGTTAACTGTTTACATTGGGGTTTGCTTCGCGGCGAAAAGTATTTAAATCCACTGGCGCTAGTCAAGAAGCGAGTTAGGTTGTTGCCTACGCCCTTGACGGTGTTTATGCACCCAAGGGTTTAGGCCCTCGCCAATGTTTAATTGCATCCACTCGCTCACGCTCGTGGATGTGCCTGCTCAAAGACTGCGCGCAACCGGTCCATAGACACGTGAGTATAAAGCTGAGTCGTAGCCAAACTTGAGTGTCCAAGTATTTCTTGCACCGCACGAATATCCGCGCCGCCTTCAATTAAGTGAGTTGCTGCTGAGTGACGTAACCCATGAGGACCAAGATCTGGCACGCCTTCCAGGCTTGATAGCACTTCGTGAACCATAGTTCTGACAACTCGCTGATCAATTCGTTTACCGCGTTGACCAAGAAATAATGCAGCGCCACTTAAATCGTTAGCAAGTGCTGGTCTTGAAATTGCTAAATAATTCTCGACAGTTTTTTCGGCGATTGCACCATAAGGAACAACGCGCTCTTTTGAACCTTTACCTAAAACTCTTATGGTGCGTCGCGAGGGATCAAGATCGTGAATGTCTAAACCGACCAATTCGCCAACACGAATCCCAGTCGCATACAAAAGTTCTAACATGGCTTGGTCTCGAATGTGAGTTGGTGAATTATCATCAGCCCGCAACGCTGCGCGGTCCATTAAGTTCTCAGCTTGATTTTGCTGCAAGATGTGCGGCAACTTTTTACTGACTTTTGGAATCACCAATGCACTCGCCGGATCCTCAGTAATCAATTTGGTGTGAGTCGCCCAGGCAAAAAACATTCGAATGGATGTTGCCCGGCGCGCAATAGTTGCTGAGGAAAGTCCGGCAACTCGCTGACTTGCCAGCCAACCACGTAATTCCACGATGCCAATGTCTTGTAGTTCCTGGCAACCTTTGTCCTGTGCAAAGTGAAATAAGTTATCGAGGTCTTTTCGATAAGCCTTGGAAGTATTTAGGCTTCTGCCTAACTCAAGTTCAACGTATTGAATAAATCTGGCACTTGCTGAACTGAAGTTTGCGCAGATTTGCTCCAGCTCGTTGTTTTGCATACCTATACCGTTGCAAGCCTTACGCGAAATAGCAAGGACATCTGTCAGTGCAGATCTAAAGCCTTAGGTTAAACACATTTCCAACCTTGATTAGTAAGTGATACTAGTTTCCGAATTTCTAATAGCGATAGCGCAGCTTGCAAGTCATTGAAATCAACCTCAGCCCCAAAGTGAATGGCTAAATCATGAGTTGATCGTGGGCCATTAGATAACAGCCCAACGATTGCGCCATCTAGTAGCCCAAGTTGGGTGGGAAGAGATGGCGCTTTGAAATCTTGAAGAATGTCATCGACACTAGTAGCAATCTTCATCATGTTGTCGCGAATTGCAGCATGCACTCCAGCTGAGGTGGCACTGGTTATTGATCCTGGTATCCCCCATATTTGCCGATTTAACACATGGGCCCAATTCGAAGTTGAAAGTGAGCCTGACCTCAGTGCTGCTTCAACCACGACAGTTGATTGTGCGAGCGCAGCAATTAATCGATTTCTAATTAAGAAACGATGCTTATGCGGTTTAGCTCCTGGTGGTGCTTCGCTGACAACCACGCCAGAATCTGTGATGTTGGAAAGTAGACCCCGATGTGAAACTGGGTATGCAACATCAACACCGCACGCTAGGACTGCCACGGTTTTGCCCTGACTTGCTAGCGAGCCACGATGGGCTGCCGCATCAATTCCATAAGCTGCCCCAGAAATCACTCCGACATTTTCTGAGGCTGCTTGCACACTAATCTCGTGCGCAATGCGTTGGCCATAAGTCGTTGCCGAACGTGCACCCACAACGGCCAGACTTCGCTGAGTGATTTGCGAAAGCATGCCGCTACCCGTGCACCAAAGTCCCATGGGTGCGCAAACATCCAGATCACCAAGTGAATCCGGCCACTCTTCGTCAGCTGGAGTAATGAATCGTCCACGAACTGAGTTAAGGGATTTGACTGCTTGTTCGACCAGCGCAGAATTCATAACCCGATCAACTGACTTACACATTGCTTCTGCGCCATAGCCCCTTAGCCAACGCTCGACTGCCTCGGTTGCGCCATACTCAGCAACAGCTTGACCAACACGTTCATCGCCAGGCTCACCAGAGATTGAAATGATTAACCGAGCTTGTCGATCGGTTAACTGGCTTGCCATGAACCATTCCCATCTCGATACCTAAGCGCTACAGCAACATCACTTTCGTTGGGAACATCGTGTCCGCGTAAATCAGCAATCGTCCAGGCAACCCGAAGAATTCGATCCGCACCTCGCGCTGATATTTCAAGTGAATCATTTGCTAACAACTCACGAGCCTTATCCGAAACGGGATATCTTCTACGAAGCATTGGTCCTGGGACTTGGGAATTTATTTTCCACGGTTCATTGCGATATCGATTGGCTGCTCGCTCGCGTGCTTGTGCTACTCGATCTGCGACCGTTTGGGTTCCTTCCAATTCGCCAGTGCTGGGATCAAGTTCAGCCAGACTTGGACGCTCGAGAGTTACCCGTAGATCAATTCGATCTAGTAGTGGTCCGGAAAGGCGTGAGAAATATCTACGTCGCACTTGAGATGAACAACTACATTGCGCGCCAGTACCAATGAATTTTCCACACGGACATGGATTGGATGCCAGCACTAATTGAAATCGCGCAGGCATAACGGTTTGGAATCCCGACCTAGCGATTGTGACCACGCCAGATTCAAGTGGTTGGCGCAGGGCGTCTAAAACTGAGCGCTCAAACTCTGCGGCTTCATCCAGGCAAAGTACGCCATGGTTTGCCATGGTTACCATTCCAACGCGCACTACATTGCTGCCACCACCGATCAATGCAGCTTTGGTGGTGGTGTGATGCGGGGCTTGAAATGGTGGCGTGCGAATCAAACCTTGCCCTGCGCCCAATGCCCCAGCAGCCGAATAGATAGCCGTTACTTCAACGGCTTGATCATCAGTCAATCTAGGAAGTAGGCC
>Ga0315905_10000948_pt1 | contig 31577 bp, 19 predicted proteins | sample LakEriMetagenome_5_FD_203522 | JGI IMG/M metagenome (GOLD analysis project Ga0315905, IMG submission 203522) | Freshwater fungal communities from buoy surface, Lake Erie, Ohio, United States - Buoy 4 MA121 | ecosystem: Environmental > Aquatic > Freshwater > Lake | place: USA: Lake Erie, Ohio... | reverse complement strand
TTCAAAACGGTTTTATCGCATTCGATATCGAGTGGAGGATTTTTTCCGCAGGCTCAAACGCCGGGCCTGCACCTGCACGCGCCGCGACAAGCTCGCGCTGCATTTCCTCTCGCTGGTTCAGTTCGCCCCGGTGGTCGACTGGATGCGCTGAATTCTGTTATAAGACACCACCTGGTCATAAAATTGCTCAAATTTCAGTTCTCCCATCCCCGATCTCTGCCCCATTTATCCCCGATGTCCACCCCCGCCAATTCCCGCTGCACCAGAATAAGGGAAACCCGGCACCAGCGCGAGCACATGATTGCCGCTATAGCCGGATGCTCAGCGGTGAGGTTTGCTCTGATCACCGGCCTGATGTTTCAGACGGCCCAGCACAGACTGCGACGTCCTGCCATGACTTGAAGCCTGGAAGCTGGCGCACACCCCGTTACAACTTCGTAACAGTTGAGGCATGGAGATTGGCGTCGAACAGAACGATAAAATCACATGGGTAGAAGGCCATTATTTCACGAGCGAAAGCATCCATTTTACTTCAATCAAAGTGGATTCGACTGCAGGCTCGAAGCAGCAGATGAGTCCGCCTCGGCTGACGAAGATGCAGAGAAGACTGCGCGCGTTCCGGAGTACTTTGTAGAGCGTGCGCTGGAGGGGCTTTCGGACGCCTGCATGCTGATCGACGGAACAGACCGCCTCATTTATGTGAATTCCGCCGCCAAAGCCATTCTGCGGCCCAAAGGAAGAATTCTCGGCAGAAAGCTGATTTCCATTTTGGAGGACCGGCAAATCAGCATGATCGCCGCGGATGCCTACCACACCGGCAAACCGATGCTCTCTACCATTTCACTGCAGCCCAAAGAATCCCAACTCCGCGAGCGTCATCAATTCTACATCTCTGCGATCCCGCTCTGGATCACGCATTCCCGAAGGCTGGTGCGCATCGCCCTTCGCGACTCCGGCGAGAAGTGCAGTCCTGAAAATCCGGCTGCAACAGGTGAAATGACTCTCCAAATCCGGAATCCGCTCACCATCATTCAGGGCTATCTGGAAAACCTGCTGGACGGCGACATCAGCGACCCGGCGGCCATCCGCCATTCACTGCTAACGATGCGCAAGCACACAAAAGCGATCGAACAGCTGCTGGAACGCAGCAAGTAACGGGCGGGCGGCACGGGGGCTCGCATCCACCGCGCCGGGCCAGCTCGCTCCCACACCGCTTGTGGACCGGGCGGGTTTGGCTATGGCGACGGGGATGATGCCACTGTGCTCAGTGACATGCTCAACGGCTACATCACGGTGTACACGCGCACCTCCTTCACAGTGACTCCGGCAATGGACCCTGCGCGGCACCCGCGGCTCACGCTCGACTACGACGACGGCTGCATCGCTTACCTCAACGGCACGGAGGTTTACCGCACGCCGAATGTCCCCGGCACGGCGGGCACCCCTACGGCTACAATCAGTATCTCATTACCACAAACCACGAAGCCGCCGCGGGCACGGCCGGCAATCCTCCCACCGTGGTGGACCTCGGCGCTCTCTCCAGCAGGCTGGGCGTGGGCACCCATGTTCTTGCCGTGCAGGGCATCAACGGTGAACTGGACAGCACCGACTTTTCCCTCATCGCCGACCTCGACCTTGTGGATGCCCCAACACCGCCGGCCAACATCACGTGGACACTGACCGACAGCCCCGTAGCCGTCACCAGCAACCTCATCATGGACGGCGGCACCACCCTGCACGGTGCAGGCCGGGGTGGAAGTGGTGCTCTCGGCCCGGATCTCCATCCGCGCCATCAACGGCAGCCGCATCAATATCGCCGGCACCGCCGCCGCGCCCGTGACCTTCCGCCGCGCCGCGGCCGCTGAGTGGAATGAAATCTCCGCCACCGGCACCGGCGGCACACTCAGCATCCGCCACGCAGACATCTCCGGAGGCACCGTGCGGTTCCTCGCAGGTGTGACCGGTTTCATGGAAGACACAAAAATCCACGACTCCGTCGCGCGCAAAATTGTGTACGCGCTTGATGCAGCCTCCGTGAACCTCCGCCGCTGCCACGTTTACAATTACGCCGAGACTAACTTCGTCACCTCCCTCACCGTTCTCGAACACTGTCTCTTTGAAGCCCCCACGGCAGATGCCGTGGACTACGACGGGGCTCCTCCCGGCTCCGCCATTCGCCAGTGTACTTTACGCAATGGCCCCACCGGCACCAATACTGACTCCGTGGACATTGGGCCCTCGTCCTTCAATGGCACGCCCTGCGTGGATGTGGTCATCGAAGGCTGCATGATGCACAACTTCAGCAACAAAGGCGTGTCCGTGGGCGACGCGCCGGGCGATGCAGAAAACCTCATCGTGAGAAACTGCCTTATCTTCAATGTCGCCCGCGGCGTGCAGGTGAAGGCCGATTCCGTCGCGCATGTGGAAGACTGCACCATCGTGAATGCCCAGAGCGGACTCCACGGATTCGAGAAGGCCGCCGGGACCGGCGGCGGCATCATCAACGGCTGCTTCCACAACATCATCTCCGCCGTCACCGTCCCCATCGACACCGAGACCGGTACCGTCATCGAAATCACCCACTCCAACATCCAGGGAGCCACCTGGCCCGGCACCGGGAATCTCCACACCGATCCCCTCTTCCGAGATGTCGCGGCCTGTGACTACCGCCTGCTGCCGGGCTCGCCGTGTATCGGCACCGGCAAGTTCGGCGACACCATGGGGGTGCAGTTTCCGGTGGGTGGACTGCCGGGTGTTCCCGGCAATCTCCGGGTTGTCTCCTTCGACGGCAACTCCGCCGTCCTGACATGGACAGACCCCGACACCCGGGAGAGCAGCTTCAGCGTCGAGCAGTCCAGCGACGGCACTACATGGGCCAGCGCGGGCACCTTCCCCGCCAACGCCAACAACTCCGCGGACGCAGCGCTCGATCTCGATTCCGACGGCGCGACAAACCTTGAAGAATTCCTCGCCGTCACCATTCCCAACAATCCCTCCAGCGTCTTCGGCATCCAGTCCCTCACCCGTCTCCCCTCCAGCAATGTCGAAATCCGCTTCGAGGCCAAAGCGGGTAAGACCTACTCCCTGCTAACCTACTCCAGCATCACCGCGGGCTCATGGCAAAAGCTCGCCGACATCCCCGCCGACCCTGCCCACCGGCCATCCATGCCAGTCACCGAAACCCGCCCCTACACCGGCGGCTTCCGCGGCTATCGCGTGGTCACGCCCGCTCTGCCCCGATCCTGGATACGAAAGGGCAACGAACCGTTAACTAAAAGATCTCACGCACGACGATGCGGATTGTATTACCGTCGCCGGCCATCAGCGCTGCGGGGCGAGTTGCAGTCAGTTTGCGCACGGCGCGGCCTCGTCGCTGGCATGCTCCTCCTGCTCCTTCTTCCGGCGCTCTTCGTCTTTGTCTTCATCATCGGAACTGCCGCCGCCATAGCCGAGGACATCCACGGTGATGACGGAGAGCGGGTCTTCTTTGCGTTCGGGAGCGGGGGTGGGCCTGGTGTTATCGGTGACGGTGCCGGCGGCGTCATTTTTGGTCGGCTGGGCGGGCGGCGGCGTGCTGGCCGCGGCGGCTCCACCGGTGCTGGGCGCGGCGGGGGTGCCCACAGTGCTGCCGCCCGCGGCGATGTTGCCGGCGTTCACGACGTTGTTAGCAGCGATGTTGATGTTGCCGGTGACACGGATGCCGGCGTCGCCCGCATCAATGGTGCCCTTTGGCGCGATGAGGTCCACGTTTCCCGGAGCCACGCCCGCCACAGTAGCGAGCACGCCGATGCCGCCGCCGGTTGCGAGGCCGGCAAGGTCAGTCTTCACGTCGCCGCTTTGCGGATCAATGAGCACGCGGGTGGGCGGGGCGCTGGCGATGGTCTTGGAGGACGCGCCCGCGGCGATGTCGCCTTCGCTGGAGTAGAGCATTTCATCGCCGCCTCGCAGCGTGAAGATACGGCTCGTGCCTACGGCGACACTGTTGCGCGTGAAGATGCTGATCGCGCCGCCGGATTCTGTCAGGATGCCCTGGTCGGCTGACTGCGTGCCGGCATCAAGGCCCACGGTGAGCTTCCCTCCCGGAACGAACAGACTGATGCCACCCCCGCTGGCCGTTTTGATGGCACGGGAAGTGAGCGCAATGTCGCCCTGCCAGCCAGTGCCCTTGAAGAGCGTGCCGATGGCCTGCTCGGCGACAGCGTAGCTGCCGGTCTTTGACCGGGCGCGGCCGGTGTCGCGCAGCACGCGGTAGAAGACATCGAGCGCGACGTGACGCTGCTGTTCTTCGCCCAGCGCATCGAACTCCGTGCGCCGTGCGGCGAGTTCCGCGGTCTGCTGCTCGGCCGTGAGCTTCTTCCAGTCGGCATATGATTTCCCGCTGAGGATCTCCCAGAGATACTGATGCGATTCCCCACCGATGACCGTTGCGTCCGTGACGTACTTGGCAATGAAGCCACTGCAATCGAGGTTCGGATTGGCCGTGCCGCCCGCCGCGCCAAGACCGGCTCCGGCGATGATTTTCGCGCCTTCAAACAGCAGTGAAGGATTGCGCGCATTGCCGATGCTCGTGAGACCGAGCGCGGTGCGGTCGCTGTTAATCGGCCCCACGCCGAGGTCGAGATGGCGGCCCGCGCGGACTTCCAGCGTGCCCGGGCCGCTGATCTGGAAGTCGCCTGTTGCGGGCTTGCCGGCAGCCGTGGCGAGGAGAACATTCCCCGCAGACTGCGCGGCGGTGCGCAGCGCGGAGTTCGGATTGTAGGCAATGATGTCGCGGCCCGAGGCGAGCACTGAGGTGTCCGTGGCGCGCGTGTTTTGAATGTAGAGCGCGACATCGGTGATGTCCGCACCGGCAAAGACGCGGCCGGATTTCCCGCTGAACAGCGTGATGCCGCTGATGCTGCCCATGCCGGCGTAGAGCCGCAGCGGCTGCGTGTCATTGGCGTGGAGAATGCCCGGTGCGTGCAGCGCCTGCTTCGTTTGCAGCACAGCGTAGGTGCCGGTGGTGCTGCCGCTTTCCGAGAAGCGGAAGTTCACGCTGTCCATGAGCGTCGCGAGGGTGCGCACCCATGCAGTGCCGGTGCTGAGGCCGGGCATATTGAGCGGCGCGAGGATGCCGGGCAGGCGCGAAGGGTCGGTATCGCTGAGATTGATGGTGCTACTGCCCCACTGTTTGGAACCACTCACGCTGTCCACGCTGTTCGGCTGGAGGCCGTTGATCGCGCCGGACGCGGCGAAATCCACTGTGCCCTTCGCGGAGGGGGAAAGCGTGAGGTTGCCCACGAGATTGATGTCGCCGGAGAAGGACGTGGCGCGCAGCGTTCCTGGCATGAGCGCGGCCACGGTGGCGAAGGGCGTGACATCCGTTTCCGCCAGACGCAGCCACGGCTGCGAGCGTCCGAATGTGCCCACCTGCGGCGTGTAGCGCAGAACATTGTCATACCACGCCAGCAGTGTGCCGGGGCGCTCGCCTGTGGGGTTGCTCTGAATGGTGACATTGCCGCCGAGCGACGAAACATTCACACCCGCCGTCTGGCTGTAGGTGGAGAAGTAAGTCTTCTGGTTGTAGCTGTTGTTGATGCCCTGCGGGAGAAGGAAAGCGTTCGCGACCTGACCGAGCAGCAGATTGCCGCGCGCACTGACATCGAAGGTGGACTTGCCCGCGAAGAGCGTCGTCGGCAGCCACGCGGTGCTGTCGGGCGTCTTGCCCTGGAGGGCGAGCGCCGAGAGCACATCCTGCGGCATCGCAGCGCGCGTGGCATTCGTCTTCACGCTGTTGCCCGCGGCGAGCGTTCCGGTGCCGCGCTCCACATAGTAAACACCGCCGTCAATGTCGCGCCCGGCGCGCACCGTGAGGTCGCCGCCGCCCAGTTCCAGGAGCGCCCCGGCGTTCGGCGTGCCTATGGGCATCCGCGCATTGGTGGGGATCACCGCATCCACATTCACGACATCGCGGCCGGCGGTCATCGCGACATCGCCGCCGCCCAGCGCGCCCACGCCCTGGAAGAAGTTGCTGAAGTCCACCCACCACGAAGTGCTCGCGATGTCTCCGTTGGGCCGTGTGGCGGCGAAGTTGCCGCTGCCGTCCACATAGCCGCGGCGGTAGAGCCAGTTCGTCGGCATCTCACGCGTGGAGTCCGGCAGCAGCACCGCATTCGCCCCCGTGCCCTGCACGCGGTAGCGAGCGATGTCCTGCCCGGCGGTGATGCTCACATTGCCGCCATGCAGCGAATACTGTGCGGCATACGGCGACTGCGTCTGCGCAATGCCCAGCGGGCTCGTGGAGCCGGCATTGTAGCTGAGATTCGGCGTGTCGAAGTTCGCCATCGCCGTATCCTGAGTGCCCGCGGTGTAGATCGTGCCGAGCGGATTGAGAATCTGCACATCGCGGCCGGCATTGATGACGATATCGCCGGTGCCCGTGCGGATGGTTTGGTAGCGCGGCGTGATAATGCTGTCGCGCAGGGTATTCACGAACGCCGTGGGCAACGCCATGCTGGCGGTGCCGTTGCTGCCCAGCACGAGCGATCCCTTTCCGGCAGTCAGGCCTGACAACGCCTGCACGGCGCGGTAGTCGGCCGCATTCACATCCGCGCCGGCGGAGAGATGATAAGTCCACGAACGCGTGCCCGCGGCCAGCAGCGGCTGCTGCCAGAGCGGCACACTGCCGCCGCCGAATCCATCACTGAGGCTGTTGGCGAAATTGAAGTTCAGATTCCCCGGCGCCCTCATCGTGAGCACGCCCGGTGCATTGTCCGCGCCAAAGCGGAAGGTGCTGAGATCCCATGTGGCCGCGAGTGTCAGATCGCCGGTGCGGTTCAGGATTTCCGCGCCCGGCTGGATGGTCGCGAGCGCGGCACTGGAGCCGCTTCCAAACAGGCGTGAGCGGATCGCCGCAGAGGCCCCGCCAAAGGTAGTGCCATTGTTCATCACGTTCGTCTGCACCGCAGCATTGATGGTGCCGCCGCTGGCCGTGAGATCATAAACGCGGTAGCCTTCAACGGTGATGGAGGAAGCCCCCGCGATGGTGCTGCCGATGGAATTCATCTGCACGTCGGTGCCGGCGGCATTCTGCGGCGCGCGCAGATGTAGCGTCCCGCTCACCTGCCCCGCGGCGGCTGTGGCGGCAACGCCGAGACTGATGGTGGAGCCGCTTTGGAGATCCAGCACCGCAGCGGCATTGGCCACGCCATCGCGCTGCGTTCCGGCGGAGAGGGTCAGGCTGCCGCCCTTCCCTGCGGCGCTGAATTTCTGCGCTGATGCGTTCAACAGCGCCGTGCTGGTCAGCGTGAGGCTGCCGTGCGACTGCATCAAAATGCTGCCGCCCTGCGTGCCCGAGGCATCCACACCACCGCTCACGGTGATGCTGCCCTGATCCGCGGAGACTGAGTAGAAATGCGCCCGCGCATTGCCATCAACCGCCAAATTGCCGCTCAGCGCACGATAACTGCGGAACTCGGTGAACTGCGCCGCATCGAGCAGCGCATCCAGCGCCGCAAGCGACGGCAGACTGCCGGAGGTGATCTCTACAGCGCCTGACTTTCCGCCCGCACCAGCGCTGCCGGACAGGGACCCCGCGAGGTCCACCGTGCCCGCAGGCGCGCTGATGAGCAGCGAACCCGCATTGCCGCCAGCCGCCGGGGCGGAGACACGTGCCACGCCATCTGCGGATACAGTCACATTGCCGGTGTCGGAGGTCAGCGAGATGCGACCACCGTCGGTATATTTCGTTTGATCGTAGTACTGCCGCGAAGTGCCGGAGGCATCAAGCACGCCGCCTGCGGTGACGTTGCCGCTGGTGGCCTGGAGCGCGATTTCACCGCTCGGAAGGATGATGCGCGCGGTATTGCTCACGCTGCCACCGATGAGGTTGAGCCGTGCGCCGAGACCACCACTGAGGCTCGCTGTGCCGCCGCCGGTGGGAGCGGCAATGTCGAGCGCGCCCGCGGCGCGGATGGTCTGCACAGCCCCCGCAGTACCGGTGAGCAGCGGGGTTATGAGTTGCACACCGCCGCCTGCGGAAAGTCCGCCGCCGCCTTCCGTGAGAATGCCGCCGGTGGCACTGAGCCGCAGATTTTCAAACTGGTCCACGCGCACCTGATTCGTCCCAAGGCGCACCACGTTCCCGTCCAGTGCCAGCGTGCCTTCGTTCGCTGCGGCGGCTCCGGACTGTGAACCGTTCGCGATGTTATCGAGAAGGATGTTCTGCGCGCGGAACGCGGCCGTGCCGCCGCCGTTGTTGAAGCCGCGGATTTGCGCCGCGTGCAGCGCGAGACTTTGTGTCGTGTCGCGCCCCACCTGCCCCGTGCCGTAGATGTCGAGCGAGCTGTAGCTGAGGAAGGAAAGATTCGCCGCCTGCTGGAGGTCGGTGAGCGCGGCCCCGGTCAGCACGAGGCCGGCATCGGGCTGGAGCGTACCCGCATTATCGAGCGCGAGACTGATGCGGCCGCTGTTCACGTTGATCGTGTTGCTCAGCAGGCGCGCGGTGGCGTCGAGGCTGGTGGCGACGGTGGAATCCAGCGTGAGGCTGGTGCCCTGCAGGCGTACATTAGCACCGATGGCGAGCGACGGCCCCGGGGCGCTGCTGGTGGCACTGCGAATGACCTGCGCGGAAGTATCGCCACTGAGCCGCAGGAGCGTGCCATTGCCACTGCCAGCCGCGCCATTGCCCAGCAGCAGGGTCTCCGCTTTGCCGGTGCCTGTTTGTTCGATCTCCGCGCCATCGCGCAGCGTGAGGCTTCCATTGGAGGCGAGAATGATATCGCCGCCGGTGAGCGGCGCGCCCGCATTGTCCACAGTCACGCTGTTCGTCTGCACCGTGATTTTCGTGCCGCCCGGACCGGTCTGCCGCGTGCCGCCGATGAGCAGGCTTTGCGCGTTGAAGGAACTGAGGTCCGCCGCGCGCAGCGTGAGCGCTCCCGTGGCACCAGCAACATTCGGCCCGGCGATGACGATGTCGGCAGGGCTGCTGATGTCCACCAGGCCACCGCGTGCACCGGCTGGCGTGGTTGCGGTGAAGGTGCCCGCAAACGCGAGCTGCTGCGCGGCGGTGAGCAGGAGTCGCCCGGCATCGGTTGGCAGGCGGGGTACGGTGTTCTCGGAATTCGTCGCGACCTGAGTAAAGAATGTCGTCGCCTTGTAGTCTTCGTATTGGGAACGCGTGCGCACGACGGCGGAGGACGCGACTTCCCACGTGCTCAGCAGCGTGTTGTCGCCTCCGGCATTCGCCGCATTGAAGCGGTAGCCGGAAACGAGGCTCGACTTGTCAGGCTGGACAATCGCTTCACCGGGTGTGCCGGTTTTTGGCGTCACCAGAAACGCGCCGGGCAGCAGCGCATAACGCGCCGGCAGCAGAGTGTAAGTGCCCGCCGCGAAGCCGCTGCCGCCATTCAAATAGATCTGATCACCCGCCGCGAGCGTGCTGTTCACATAACCAGGATCGCCGCCGAGACTTGTGGCCAGCGTGCTCGGATTAAAGGGCGCGTAGGGCGCATACTCCGCGGCATAGCCCGGGATAATGGCGAAGCTGGTGGTGGAATTGAGCACATCGCGTGTGCCGCCATTGCCCTGCACCCAGCGGTAGGCATAAAGATCACCGCCGCCCCGCGCATCCAGCGTGCTGCCGGTCTGCACCTCCACTGTTTGACCGGCAAGATTGATGTTCTTCGCCGGCGGACTCACCCGCGTGATGTCAGTGCCGGAAGGATCAATCCACGCCGTAGTGCCCTGATTGATGCCATAAGGCAGAAGCACCGCCGCGCCGGTGAGGGGATCAATACTGGAAACAGAAGTGACGCTGCCCGCGCCCAGCGTGAGCTGCGCCGCTACGGGGACGGACTGATTTGTGATCGCATCCTTCGGCCCGCTGCCGCTGCCGTCCCAGCCGAGATTGATTGTGCCGGTGGGCGCGCGCAGCACCCCGCCGTGCTGGATGCGGGTGGAGAACAAATTCAGCGTGCCGCCTGCTGACCAGGGCAGTTGCCGCGCGCTGCCGCCTTCCGTGGTGATGCTGCCGCTTTGACCCGCGTGGTCATAGGCTGCGGTTGTGAAACTGCCGGCCGTCGTCGGATAAATCTGCCCGGCACGCAGGAGCAGCGCACCGGCCAGGTGCATGGTGCCATTCCCGCGAATGTCGCCCTCCGGCGCCAGCAGGCGCGCCGTGCTGATGCCCTGCAGCGAGAGGTTGCCCACATCAATTAGCTTTGCCTGCACTGTGAGCGTGCCGCTGCCGCCCGCAGGCTGGAAGTAGAACGGCTGGTTGGAATTCGTGAACGCAGAGGACGTCAGCAGTTCCTCCGCGAGTTGCGGCGCGATGAAGCGCTGGCCCAGCGCCACGCTTTGCGCCGTGAGCGTCACATCGCCGTCCGCCATGAGCACGCCGCTCGTGGCCACAGAAAGACTGCGCTGCGCCGCTAGCGATACATTCCCGCTGAACTGCACGGAGCCCGAAAGTGTCAGCGCAGAGAGTCCGCTGCCGTTGAACTGATCCGCGGTGAAATATCCCATGCCCTGCTGCGGCACGCCGCCACTGCCCGTGACCGGCAGCCCGATCACCACAGGCCCGGACGGAAGGCTCGCGCCATTCTGCGTGATGCGGAGGGATGACTCCAGCGGGGTGGCCGGTACACCATTGGAGAATCGCCCTGAAGAAACCGTGAGCGCGCCGCCCAGCGCGCCGGGGCCACCGGCCGCGCCGCGCAGCGTGCCGTCGTAGTAAAGCTGCTGGCCGCCGCCGAGGTTGATGGTGCCGCCGTTGCTGTCCACGCGGGTGCGCACAAACTCCGCGCCGCCCAGGGATGTATTCGGCAGACCCGAGTCCTGCACGAATCCCGGCGCGACATCCACCTCGCCGCTCGCTCCGGAGACATCAATGGCCGAGCCCGCCTCTGCGCCGATGTTGCCGCCCACACTCACGGAGCCGCCGCCATACACCGTGCCGGTGCGGTAGCCGCGCGCATTGGGCGTGAGCACCAGCTTGCCCGCCGTGGAGAGCACGCTCTCCGCCGCCAGCCGTACCGTCGTGAGCGCGGCATTGTCATTGACGCCAGGGAACACCGCCTGCGATGAACGTCCGCCACTCACTGAAATACTGCCCGCAGGTGCTTCCACGCGGCCGCTGAGGTTGATCGTGTCGCCACTGAAGGCCACGCTGGCGCGCGCATCCGTGAGAATGGCCGCGCCTTCTCCCATCACGAGATCGCCGCGCACCTGCTGGAGCCCGCTGAAGGGATCGAACACACCCGGCGCGCTAAAGCTGAGGCTCACCGGTGTGCGCACGCCTTCCTGCTGGAGCACAGGGTTGAGCCGGAAGTCGGACTCCGGTGTGAGCAAATCCGCGAGCCAGCTCTGCGCCACCGGCTGAATCTGCGTGCCCGGCGCAATGACCATCGCCGGCGATCCTGTCGCCGTGCCGAACGCGCTAAGCGCATAACCCGTGAAGCCACCCTGACGGAAAAACTCCGGCTGAATTAGCAGAGTATCCGCGCCCGAACTGCCGCCCACTTGAATGGCCGGCGCAGAAATCGTCATCGCCCCGCCACGTCCGCCGGAAATGGATCGCAGGGAACCGGAGAGGTCCAGCGCCCCGCCGGTGACGGCCGCGATATTCGGATCCTGTCCGCCGCGCACCGTGATATTGCCGCCATTGCCATACGTCACCCGCGCCGCCGGGCTCACCGCTGCGCCGCCCGAGGCATCCACAACGCTGCCCGCCGCGAACACCGTATTCCATGCATTGAGCACAATATTGCCGCCGCTGATGATGAGCGGATTCGTCACCGGTGCGTCAGAGTAAAGCCTGTCGTCCACGAGCAGGCCCGCGGTGTTGAGCGTCGCGGTGGAGGCCAGCGTGAGATTGCCGCGCGCGGGATTCGCGCCGGGTTTGGGGAACTGCGAAGCATTCGCATTCAGCTTCGTCGCGAGGTAGGGCGAAATGGTGGACGCATTCAGCGAAAGCGTGCCGCCAGGCACGTTGATCGTACCGCCAATAGTGACATTCGCGCCCGTGAGGCTGACGCTGCCGAGCACTGGCGCATTCAGCGTGACGCCTGCGGGCACAGTGATGTCACCATCGCCGTTGTTGATGCGCAGCGAGCCGAAGCCACTGTCGCTGATCAGCGATGGATTCAGAATCACCTGCGCCAGCCGCTCTGCCGCGAGCGGCTGCGGCTCGCCATTGCTGTCGAGACTGAATGGCCCCGCGCCACTGTGCGTGCTGCTAGATGCGAAGGCAATCTCCGGCGGAGAGGGCGATTCCAGGTAATGAGGGTCGGCCAGTTCCTCGCGCTGCCAGTTCAGAATGAGTTCGCTCAGTTTCGGCTGGAGACTGCGCTGCCGTGGCCCGGCCACGGTGATGCCGCGCAGCGACCCATCCAGCGCCATGCCCGGCGCGCTGATGGATAAAGAACCGCCGCTCGCCCCAAACAGCAGTCCCGGCTCTGTACGGCGCCCGGTAATGGCGAGAGCACTGTTGTAGGTTTCCGTAAGGCCCCACTGCTCATATTCCGCCGCGCCATTCCCTGTGTAGATGCCGTCGTAGATGCGGTCCGGTGTGGCATTGGCGATATCAAAAACACGCCGCCCGGAAATGACGCGCGTCGTCGCCACCGGTGTGCCAGTGTATTGAATCCAGCCGTCGGAAACATCCACCGCTGCGCCCGGCTGCATCACCAGCGAACCGCCGGCATTCAGCTTCACCGTGCCGCCCGCGATGGTGAGTTCACCCGCCGTGCGCTCAATGAGATTGGCGTAGCCTGACACATCTGCGATGGGCGAGCCCACCCACGCTCTGCCGTTGTAAGTGCCGGTGCTGCGGATGTCCACGATCACCGCCTGCCCGCGCAGCGCGCTGTTTCGCAGCAGCGGCGAATCGGCCAGTTCAGAGGCCCGCAGTTCGGCACGCACGAAGTTCTGCGACACCGGCACCAGCACGTCCGTGGAGCCCGCCACATTCAGCAGCGCCCCACTGCTGAGGTAAATCTGCCCGCCATTGTGAACGAAATGCGACTCCTGCGGCGTGCGGTCGGCAAAGAAATTCCACACGCCCGCATCCACTGTCACATCCGCATTCGGCGCGAGCAGACTGGCGTTTTCCTCAAAGTGAATCGCACGCCCGGTGAGGTTCACTTTGGAATTCAGCGCCAGCTTTGTGCCCACCACCTTTTCAGTGCTCGCGCGCTCCGGCAGGATGCGCGCCACACTGCCGGTCCCCAGCGTCACTGTGCCCGTGTTGCGATAGAGAAACGGCGCGGAATTGGCCTGCCCGTTGGTGCTTACAGCGTTGTAGTTTGCCGTGATATCAATGCGCCCGTTGAGCGAAACCGACGTGCTGCTGTCGATCGCTCCGGTGTTCGTCACGTCCTTGCCCGTGATGGTCACTGCCGCACGCGAAGCGCTGATGAGACCGCTGTTCACCGCAGTGCCGGCATAGGCCGGAATGATGCTCGCAGGATCCGTCACCGCGCCCACATAGACATCCAGACCACGCAGCGTCGGGTCGTTCGTGTCGTGCGCGGTAAAGCCGACCTGCAATCCTGCGGCGAGAATTGTCTGGCCGTCCGGCGTTTCAATGGTGCCTGCGTTCGTCACGCTGGGCCCGATGAGCGCGATGCGGCCACCGACTTTATCCGCACTCGTCGGCGCGAGCAGTTTCGCGCCTGCCTGCACTGTCACATCGCCGATCCGGCCGCTGGCCGGACCCGCCGGCGGCGTGATCGCCGGCGTCCCATTGGCTCCCGCGGGCTGCGGCAGGCTGGAGAAGAGAAACTGCGAGTCCGGGTTATTGAGCAGGCCGCGGTTCACGAGATTGTCGTTCAGCGGCAGCGATGATGCCACCAGCGTGTGCGTGTTCACTTCACTCGCCCCGCCAAAGATGATGCCGTTCTGGTTGATGATATACACCTGCCCGTCGGCCTTGATGCTGCCAAGGATCTGCGACGGCAGGCCGCCGGGATCGTTCACCTTGTTGAAGGCAATCCACTGGTTCCTGCTCGCACCGCCTGCAGTCTGATCGAAATACAAATCGGTCCCGCGGCCGACGTTGAAGGAGTCCCAGTTCAGCAGCGCCTGCTGAGCCGTTTGCTTCACCGTCACCTCGAACCGCGAGGTTGTGTTATTGATCGTTTGGGTTGGCGCATTCGCACCCGTCCACAGCGCACCATTTCCCGAGGGCTGCAATCCGCCCGCTCCCAGACCATTTGGGATGTTAGGCAATCCCGCGCCCGCATTGTTTTGCTGCGCCGCCAGCTGCCGCGCCTGCAATTGCATCTGCTGCACCGCCGTGATCGCCTGCGTCGTCCTTGCCAGCGCATCCGCCGCATTTGCCCGCGCCTGCGCCGCCTGCACGCCGCCGGCTTCATTGCCCCCCGCACTGCGCACCGGAGCCCCCGGCCCCGACGCCCCGCCGCGCAGGATGTCGCCACTGTGCGCCTGGCTTCCAAGCGCCAGCAGCAGCGCCGTGGAAAGATGCCATTTAGCCGGAAGGGAGATGGGGGATTTCGAGTTCATCTTGAAAGAGTATCCGTCAATTTGGCCGCGGAGCGTTACCTGCTGATTGTGCCGTTTCAGTGTCCCGCTGCGCCGCGGCCTGTAACAATTGCGCTACGTAAGCCTCGCTGTTGGCGCGGGCTTTTTCGGCGCGGAGTTGCCGGGTGAGGACTTCGCGGGATTCGGCCAGGGATGCCTCCTTCGCCTCGCGGCGGTCGAGGCATTTGAGGATGTGCCAGCCGTCGTTGAGACGGAGAGGCGCGGAGATTTCGTGCTGCTGGAGACGCACCACCGGCGTGCGGAGTTCGGGCTGAATTTGTGCGTCGCTGAGCCAGCCGATTTCGCCACCGCGCGGAGCGCTGCTCTGGTCTTCGCTCGCGGTGGCCGCGATGGTGGCGAAGTCTTCATCGGCACTCGCGAGGCGTTTCCTCACCTGGGCGAGTTTGGCTTCGGCTTTAGCTGCCGTCGCTTTGTCCGCACCTTTGGGGCAGGCGATGAAAATCTGAGCCAACCGGTGCTGCCGCGGTGTGGCAAACGCAGCCTTTCGCTGCCCCCATGCGGCGAGGAGTTCGGCTTCGGAGAGATACTCCGGCGGCGGCGCTGAGACGCTTTCCAGCCAGCTTTCTGCGAGCGCTTTCTCCCGTGCGCGCTCCATGAGCAGCTTCACATCCGGCTGCTTTTCCCAGTCGGCCTTGCGGGCCTCCGCGAGCAGCAGTTCCTGCGCACGGGCGAGGCTCAGGTATTGCTCCTTCAGCGCAGGGTTCTGCTCCACGGCAGCCTGTTCGGCCAGTGTGAGTTTGAGGATGGGCTCTGCATTCTGCGCCTTGAGCGACGTTGCCAGGCAAAGCGCCAGCCAAACCCGGCACAGACCCCCCGGAGGGGTTCGCCTACGGCACAACACATAATGGTGCCCGGTCAGAATCATGGCTTCGCAGCGGACTGGTCGGCAAGCTTGTCGCCGTAGTCCTGGACGATGTTCTGCAGCTTCACGCGGGCATTGCCGGTGAAAGGCTCGCGGGCAGCGAGGGATTCTCCGACGCCCATCTTCTGGTAGCGGTCGAGGATCTCGCTGCCGAGCTTGTAAAGTTCTGTGTTCCGCGTGCGGAGGTCGCGCACCTGACGCTCAAGGTCCGAGGATTTCGCGGACAGCTTGGCGCGTTCCGCCTCCTTCTTTTTCGCGATGTCGGTGATGGTGACGTGCGCGGCCTGCCACTTATCCAGCGAGGTCTTGTAGCGGGCGAGTTCGCTTTCCAGCCGGGCAATGGCGGCGCTTTGCTCCTGCTGCTTCGTTTTCGCGGCGTCTTCGATCTTCTTCTTTTCCGCCGCGAGTTCCTCCAGGGACTTGGCCTGCCTCTTTACCTGCTCATCGAGCACCTTGTTCTTCGCGTCCAAATCCGCCTGCGCTGCCTGCATGGTGGCCTTTTCGGTCTGAAGCGTGCGCAACTGCATCATCACAGCTTTCAACTGCTCGCGGGTCTTGTCGCCGCCCTCCTGCGCCTTGGCGGAGCTGATTATGAACACACTGAGCAGCGGGAGAATGAGATATCGCTTCATGGCTTAGAATTTGATCTTGAGGTCGAACTGGAGGTAGTCGGCGCTGAAGGCCGGGCCGGCGATGCTGTCGCTGCTCAGCCATGACAGACCGAGCGCGGCATTCCTGGAGAGGGCATACTGCGCGCCGAGCGTGAAGCCTTTGCTGTTGGTGCCGCCACCGCCGAACTCGGAGTCCGTGAAGGCATCCGGCACAGCGTCAGAGCCCACCCAGCGGTAGTTAAAAATGGCCTGCCAGTCACCGCGGGCATCCAGGGCAGGCCTGCCCACTTTAAGGCCCACAATCCATGCCGTGCCGTCGCCCTCAAAGGCACCGGGATCACCATTCGCCGCGGCGGGACCGCGGTTGTTCACGGCGTAAGTATTGAGCGTGTCCTCATCGAACGCTGCGTTCTTCACAAACTCACCGTAGGCCGTGATGCGCACGGGCTCAAAGCGGTCCCAGTCGAGCCGCGCACTAACCGTGAGAGGGCGGTGTGGGGTGGCGAGGCCGTAGTATTGCCACTGGTTGATGGTGCCAAAGTTGTTCGTCGCATCGGGGATGATCTGACGCAGAGGCCGGTAGGTGTTGCCTTTCTGCGCAAAGGACGGGCGCGTGTTGTCCGTGTCGCCGGCGTCGGAAGCGGTGACCGGCGTGTAGGGCGTAGAGAGCTGCCCCTCGATGCCGTCGAACAGATAGTAACCAACGGCGATACGTGCCGTGAGGTCTTTGGCGAGCTTGAAGTCGGAGCCCAACTGCGCGGCAAAGAGATACTTGTCTGTGCTGTCGAACTTCTTCGGCTGATTGCTGGAGAAGTTGAGGTCGGTGTTGAAGACGGGGAACGCTCCGATGGTGCCGAACGGCTTCACCCTGTCGTTGACCTTCGCCTTATACTTGAAAGCGAGGCCGTCGAAGCCCACGTCTTCATCAAAGATGACTTCCGTATTGAAGAACGGATTGTCGAAGCGGCCCGCCCACATGGTGAGCGCGGAGCCATTCTCGAATTCGTGATCGTAGCGCATGAAGGCGCGGTCCAGCCAGATGGCATACTTGGAGAAGTTACCGCCAGCGCCCTGATTCGCGAGGCCGAGGCTTTGGTTCGTCGTGACGGGCGAGGTGTTTTCACCTGTGGCGATGCGGAAGCCCGCGGCCCAGCCATCGGACAGCTCATAGTCCCCCCCGATGCGGAAGCGCAGCCGGTAGCGTTCGCGGTCCTGATCCACGTTGAACTGCGGGGAGAAGACATTGCCCGCGGTGTCGAATGGCGCACCGGTATTGATGGCGTGGAAGTTGGGGAAGGCACCGGAGTTGTCGTTTCCGGCGTCCATGTAGATGCCCTCGCAGCGCACACGGACGTCGCCGTAGAGCCCTTCATCCTTCAAGCCGTCCAGCACAGGGCCGGCGATCGCGTTCTTGCTGCCGGAGTCGGCATGGAGGTGCATCTCCAGCGCGAGCTGCTGCTTGATCTCCTCCTTCAATTCGTTGCGCACGGTCTCGGGCACATAGGGAATGCGCAGCGCCTCCTCTTCCTCCGCGGCCTCCTTTTGCTTTGCGGCTTTGGCCTGCTTGCGGGCGGTCTCGGCTTCGCTCTCCGCCTGCTGCACCATCTCCACAGCTTCCGTCTCCGTGATGAGCCCCTTCTTCACCATGAGGCGCAGGAGATTGATGGTCACGTTCTCATTCATGCCCGGCGGCGGGCCGTCGTCTTCCGCCGGACCTCCTGTTAGGGAAGCCGGCACTTTGGGCGGCTCCGGCAGTGGTTCGTCACTCATGGGAGGCACCTCTTCCGCGGGCGGCAGTGGGGTTTCCACATCCGCCGCGGTCGCATTGGCTGGCGGCGGCGGATTGGCAGCGGACGGAGGCACGGCTGGCTGGAGCGCAGCATCGCGGAGCACTTCGCCGGGGGATTTTTCGGCGACCGCAGGGGCTCCGGCAGGTGCATTCTGCGCGAGCGCGGCGGTGCCGGGCATCATTAAGGCCGCAGTGAGGAGAGGCGCGAGCCGATCGGCACGCGTTATTGGGTGTCTTCGCATAGAAATGGGAGCGCGGGTTAGCCGGGACGGCGGGCGCTGAGTTTCAGGTTCACGGGCATCTTCATGCCTTCCGGCGGCGGGCCGGAGAGCTGCATGCCGTTGAGAATTTCGTCGCGCAGCGCGGCATCGAGCGCGGCATCGCCGGTGCTCTGCGTGGTGGCGCGGGTGATGCGCCCGGTGCTGTCGATCCAGACCTTGGCGACGATGGACATCGTGGAGTTTTTCAGCCGCTGATGGCGGCGCATGGCATCGGCAATGCGCGACGCGGCGCTGCGGGCGTAGGGTGTCCATGTCGCGACGGCACTCTTCGGACCCAGCGCGATGCGGCGCTGCTGGCCGCCTTTCGCCTTCATGCCAAACGCATCCGCCGGGCCATTGGACACAACGCCAGTGCTCGGGCCTGTATCTTCCGCGGGGGCTTCATCCTCCTTCTCCTCCTCCACTTCGGTCATCTCCTCTTCCATCGGAGGCGGCGGCGGCGGGGGCGGCAACACCACAGGAGGAGGCGGCGGCAGCATGACCATGGCCACACTGTCGGACTTCCTGGAAGCAGCCGGGCCTTTCGAGGAAAGGGCAATGGCTGCGCTGGTGCCGCCGCCGAGGACGGCTACTCCCACGAGGAGCGCGAGCCAGTTGCGCTTCAGAAAGCTGCCCTCCTGCATGTCGTCGTCGCTGAAATCGAGATCGTTGGAATTCATAGTTCTGTGTTTGTTGAATGCGTTAGCGGCTCTTGGTGGCGAGTCCGACCTGGGTGATGCCGAGACGGCCGAGCACCTCAAAGATGTCCATGATGGTTTGATAGGCCACGGCGGTGTCGCCGCGGATGACGACGGGGAACTCCGGGTTCGCCGCCTTATGCGCCTGCAGCTTCTGCTCCAACTGCTCCAGACTCACCGGCGCGGCATCGAGCGAGATGCGCCCATCCGGCGAGACCGTCACCGCCTTCATGCCGGGCTTCGCCAGCTTATCCACAGTGGTGGCGGAACTGGGCAGCAGCACCTTCATGCCCTGCACCGAGGCCGTGGTCATGAGGATGAAGATCACCAGCAGCACGTAGGCGAGGTCCAGCATCGGCGTGATGTTGATGTCGTCGTAGGGCTTGTCCTCGTTGAGCTGCATGGCGGTGAAACGGGTTGCGCTGTTCCTGCGGGATTATGCCTTCTTCTCCGGATAGAACTCGGCCATCTTGGTCACGAATTCATCAATAAAGACGAGCATGTCGGCGTTCGCTTCCTTCACTTTGGACTGGATGTAATTATACCCAAAGAGCGCCGGAATGGCGACGGCCAGACCCGCGACGGTGGCCACGAGGGCCGCCGCAATACCTGGGGCGATGGCGTTCACATTCACGTCACCCGCGGCGGCAATGTCGGCGAAGGTGATCATCACGCCCACCACTGTTCCGAGCAGCCCGAGGAACGGGCCGCCGGAGATACAAATGGTGAGCAGCACGATGAGACTGCTGAGCTTCTGCCCCTCGCGGACGAAGCCCCCGTCCATGCTGGCCTTGATGGCGTGCATAGTGCGCGCGCTGAGTCCGGGCAGGCTGCCGTCTGCGGTTCTGCGGTGCCGGATTTCCTCCGACCCGATATGATAGAGCCGGTAAACGGTGGACTGGCGCATAGCTTTCTGACCTTCCGCGCTGATCTTGCCGCCCATGGTTTTCACCTGTTCGGCTTCGCTGCCGTCCAGCACGGTGAGGTCCTTCGCCACGTGCTTCCACGCATTCATAAAAACCGCGTTGCCTTTCGAGATAGCTTTGATGTAGCGCATCTTGGCATACATGATCCACCAGCTGATCACCGCCATGATGGCGAGGATGATGACCACAATCCAGCCGTCCACGGTCAGCGAACTCAGCAGGATGGAAGCCGTCCCGCCCGGCGCGAACATGCCCGTGGCCCCCTGCTCGTCGCCAGCCAAGGCCACCAGTTTCGCCGCAGCATCGGTGTTGCCCTGATTGACCGCGGCAAACTTGATCCACGCCGGCGTGCGCGCCACGTTGGCGAGTTGCATTTCGTCCAGCTCGCAGGGATAGCCAGGAGTGCCTCCCGGAATAGCCCCGATGGCGATGGCATTGCTGAGCGCAGGGAGGGGCGCGGCAAAGGCCTTCGCAGCATCTCCATTGAGGTAAATACTCACCTGTCCGGCCCCCGCCGTGACGGCCACATGCTGCCACACGTTTGGTGCGAGTGGCACCAGTTCACTCTTCGCCGTGGCGCTGTTATTCTTGACGGTGACGACGAGGTTTCCGTTGTCCGCTGCGATGGTGAATCCATTCGCACCGGCATCGCGGGAAAAAATGCTGCCGCTGGCGGGAGCGGGGCCGGGCTTGATCCACGCACTCCACGTCATGCCGCCGCCCGCCATCCAGTTCAGGGAGGGATTCTCCGCAATGGCGATGGTCGTGCCCGCGGCCATCACGGCACTGCTGCCGCTGTTCCCCACCTCATTTTGCGGCACCACGCTGTCACCATTGTTGCCATTGGCCGTGCCATCGGCGGGAGCGGTGCCTTTGTCGCTGAAACTCCAGGAGAGCACCGTGGCCGCATCGAACGTCTGCTTTGCATCGTCCGCCTTCACTGCTTTCGGGCCGGTATTGCCATAGTAGAGGCGGAAGGTGCTCTTTCCCGCGGCCTGCGGCTTCACCCAGACGTGGGCTTCATTGAAGTTCGCGTCGTACTTCTCAATGTAGAATGGCAGCTCCGTTTTGTGATCGTCCGCGATGAAGCGGATGTCCGTGCCGGCCTCATTGGCGGAGCTGAACGTGTAGTTCGCGTCGCTCAGACGAATGAGCACGCGGCTCTCACCCGGGTCGCCGGCTAGACCGCCCGCAGCGGCATCCACCGTGATCTCCTTGCGCAGCGTCCATTCTTCCGCCCACCAGGTTTCATCCTTGCCGCAGCCGGAGAGCATGAAGGCCGCAGCAGTCAGCACTCCTGCGCGCAGCGTGAGGCGGCGGAGAGACGGTCGTCGTTGATTCGATCCTGTAGTGTGTTCCATGGAGATAAATCAGAAGTCCGCCCACAGGCGGAAGGTCACTGTGATGTCGCCGGCCTCCGTGGTGCCCGCGTCCGTGAGCGGGTAGGCGGCATCAAGGGAGCCATTGAAATGGTCCCGCAGCCGGAACCGGCTTCCCGCACCCACGCTGATGAGAGAAAATGCCGAGTCTTGTTCCGGAAGGGGATCGTGATTGGACAGATAGCCCGCGTCACAGAAAGCATAAGCGCGCCACTCGTTAGGGCGCGAAGGTTTGGGCTCGCCCGCAGCACGCGGCGGGGCGGGAATGAAGGAGGGGGAGCGCACCTCCACGGAGCCGAAGATGGCATTATCGCCCTGCACCGCGCTTTCCAGATAGCCGCGCGCGCTGCCCAGACCGCCGCCGCTAAACTGCTCGCTGTTGATGAGCGGCCCGCTGCTGACCTGACCCTGCACTTTGCCAAAGAGCTGCATCCCGCTGCTGAGGTCCCTCGTGTGCGAGGCATCCGCCTTGAAAAACACAAAGGCTCCGTTCGCTTTGAAGCGCTTGCCATCAAAGGCATCGCTCGCGCTGCCCATGCCGCGGAAGTGCATGCCCAGTGTGGCATTCACGTCTGTCGAACTGTGCTCCAGCGCGCGCGTGCCGCTGTAGGTGAAGCTGACCGGCCAGTAGCGGATCGGCGTGGAGATCGTCGTATCGCCCACCTTCACATCCTGATCGAAACTCTTAAAATCAATCCCGCCGCTCAGCGTGTGGTAGTAGTTCTTTCCGGCGGGCAGCGTCTTCGTGAGACGGGCGCCGGCCATCCAGCCGCGGCCCAGCACCGCTGCGCCACCCAGCGTGCTGATGTCGCTGTCCTGCTTTATCGCTGTGAGCGTCAGGCTCGTATCCTCCAGCGACTCCAGCGGCATGTTGTAGAAAGCGGAGAACACTTTGGCATCTTCGAGCCGCTCGGGAGCAATCTGAAAGCTCAGCCCCGCCGTGTGCCCCTCCTGCCACAGATTCGAGTAACTGATGGCCCCGTTGAGGCGCAGTTCGGTCGTGTCCGGGCTGTAGCGGTTGTTCAGTTCCAGGCTGCCGTGCAGCGGGAACTTGTCCTTCACATTCAGATCCACATCGAAGGTGCCCGGCTCCGCCCCGGCGCGCACTTCCGGCGTGATCTGGCGGTCCGGATGCTTGTTCAGCGCCAGCAGATCGCGCTGCACATCGTTGAAGTTCGGCACCGTGCCTTCCGCCAGCGACGGGGCCTTCGCTTTGATCTTCTCAATGTCGAAATACCGCGAGCCCTTCACGCGCAGCCGGCCGATGCGGCCCTCTGACACTTTGAGATACACGATCCCATGCGCCACTTCCTGCGGCGGCACCGAGACCGTCACGGTTTGCAGCCCCTTGTCACGATACGCCTTCTCCAGCGCCGCCCGGGCTCCCTCCACATGCGCCTGCGTGCCCTCCGGTCCCATGAAGCGATAAACCGCCCCCTCCACATCCACGCGCGGCAAATGCTTCGCCCCCTGCACCCGGAACTGCCGGATATAAAACGTCTCCACCGGCTCGCCCGGCGTCACGTCGGCCGACAGCGTCACCGGCGGCGGATCCACCGGCTCTGCTCCCGCCCGGCCGCTGGCCCACACCGCGGCAGCGAGAGACAGTGTCCCGGAACGGATCAGGCTGGCGTGGAGGGGGGAAGTCATTCGATAAAAGCGCTATAAAAGCACCGCCAGTGTATGCAGTTTGTCGGCGAAACAATTTCTGGTCTGCAACATTACCGTAACGCGTCAGAGCCTGATTTTACAGGCATTCTGCGCGCCTCTTACGGCATTACCCCTGGAAAATCCGCGCGCTCTGTATTTGTCGCAACTTCCCCGTCAGCCCGGTTAGCATTCGACGTGACAATCCTGTGACATAAGAAGCCGCAACCCCGCAGACAGGAACACAGGCGCACGCCCCACAGTCTTCCGCCTCCTGTAAATCGAAGGCTGCCGCGGCACCGCAGGGCGTGAGAGAAAGCAAAACGCTTCCGGAAAGCAGCCCACCTGCGCGCGCAGCGCTCCGGCGCTGGCTTCTACCGCGCTTTGGTCGGCAGGCCGATCTGCTTGATCTCCAGCCGTGTCGCCATTTCCACGGCATCAATGATGCTTTGGTAGGGCGTTGTGCTGTCGCCTTTGATGACGAGGGGGAAATCCTCAAACTTCGTTTTGTGCGCCTTGAGCCGCGCCTCGATGTCCGCCAGCGACAGCTTCGCATTGTCCATGAGATAGCCACCGGAGCTGTCCACAGTGATGGCCTTCATCTTCGGTTCCTCATCCTTCTTCTGCGGTGCCGCACTCTTGCTGGCCCGCGGCAGGCTGGCCTTGAGCCCTGAGACCGTCGCCGTGGTCATGAGAATAAAGATCACGAGGAGCACATACGCCAAATCAAGCATCGGCGTGATGTTGATGTCATCGTAGGGCTTGTCTTCCTGAACCTGCATATGACAGGCAAGGGAGCACAACTATCTACACTCGCCTTAGGAGATTCGTCACGGAATTGACACCTGAGAGTGTCGTTACGTGCTGATATTTTGTTTCCTGGCCCGCGGCAGCGCGAGCGACACCACCGCCGTGAGGGCCAGAAAAGCGGTGCTTGCCCACAGGCACACCGCGAGACCGCGGGGCGCACTGTGTTGTAGTCCCCACTGATACAGCGCACCGCTGAGCACGGTGCCTGCGAGGCGGCCGCAGGCATTGGCCATATAGTAAAAGCCCACGCTTTGCGCCACCTTTTTGCTGTCGGCGTAGGACAGGATGAGGAACGAGTGGACGCTGGAATTGAGCGCGAAGACCAAGCCGAATACGATCAGTCCGCCCGGCACGGCGAACACCGGCGAGGCATTCAGTTCCAGGGCCGCGGCGATGGCTGCGGGGATGAGCGCGAGCACTGTCGCCAGCCACACGGCGGTGTGGCCGTCCGGCGCTTTGTCTGCGCTCTTGCTGCGGATAAGTGCAGGGGTGGCAGCCTGTACGATGCCGTAGCCGATGACCCAGCAGGCCATGAAGGCACCCGCCTGCCAGAACTTCCACCCCAGCACTGAGGAGAGAAACACCGGCAGCGCGACGACGAACCACACATCCCGCGCGCCAAAGAGAAACACCCGCGCCACCGCCAGCAGGTTCACGGCCCGGTTGTTCGAGAACATCTGCGAAAACTTCGCCTTACGGCTGGCCTCGCCGATGCCGCCGCGCATGAGCAGTGCCGCACCAATGAGCGCGGTGAGCACCAGCCCGCCGAGGATGAAGAGCGACGGCTGGAAGCCCGCCACACTCAGCAGCAGACCACCGAGGAAAAAGCCTACACCTTTGAGCGCGTTCTTGCTGCCGGTGAGGATGGCCACCCATTTATAGAGCCGCCCATCGCTTTCCCCTGCCACCAGTTTCACCGCGCTCTTGCTGCTCATCTTGGTGAGATCCTTGGCGATGCCGGAGAATGCCTGGCTCACCATGACCCACGGCACCGTCAGCCACGCTGCAGGGGCAAAGGCCAGCATGGACAGCGCGGCAAGCTGCGTCCCCAGCCCGGCGTAGAGCGTCAGCCTCAGCCCGAACCGCGCTCCCAGCCAGCCGCCCACGAAGTTCGTGATGATGCCAAAGACTTCGTAGAACAGAAACAGCGACGCCACCTGCCACGCCGTGTAGCCCTGCTGGTAAAAGTGAAACAGTACCAGCATGCGCAGCGCGCCGTCGGTGAGCGTGTCCGCCCAGTAGGCGGCAGTGACACAGAGGTAATTGCGAAGGCCGGGCTGCATGTCGTTAGAGGAACGCCGCCACCTTGCGCGCCAACTCCGCGTAGCGGTTGGCGTAGCCCCACTCGTTGTCGTACCACGCGAGGATCTTGATCTGCGTGCCGCCGGTGACCATGGTGCTGAGGGCATCCACGATGCTGCTGCGCGGATCGTTCACGTAGTCGATGGAAACGAGCGGGCGCGTTTCGTAGCCGAGGATGCCTTTGAGCGGCCCCTCCGCGGCGGCTTTGAGCAGCGCATTCACCTCCTCCACGCTGGTGGCGCGCGGCACTTCAAACACGCAATCCGTAAGGCTGGCATTGAGCAGCGGCACCCTTACGGCCACGCCGTCGAGGCGGCCCTGCAGTTCCGGGAAGATGAGGCCAATGGCCGTGGCGCTGCCCGTGCTGGTGGGGATGAGCGAGAGGCTGCACGCGCGGGCGCGGCGCAGGTCTTTGTGCGGCGTGTCGAGGATGCTCTGCGTGTTGGTGATATCGTGAATGGTGGTGATCATCCCGTGCTTTATGCCGAGCCCCTCGTGGATGACCTTCACCACGGGGGCGAGGCAGTTCGTGGTACAACTGGCTGCGGTCACGAGGTGGTGTTTCGCGGGGTCGTATTCGTGATCGTTCACGCCCATCACGATGTTCAGCGCACCGCCCTTCACCGGGCAGGCCACCACCACTTTCTTCACCCCCGCCGCGAAATAGCACTCCAGCGCCTCCGGCGTTTTGTGTTTGCCCGTGGCATCCATCACGATGTCCACGCCCATGTCGCGCCACGGGATGTCCGCCGGGTTTTTCGTGGAGGAATAATTGATACGTTGCCCGTCGATGACCACGGCTCCATCCTCCGCGCGGCAGTCGTGCGGCCAGCGGCCGTGCACACTGTCGAACTCCGTGAGATGCGCCGCGCACTCTGCGTCGCCGCCGGTTTCATTGATGTGGACCACCTCCGCCTCCGGCTGATTCCACAGTGCACGAAAGGCGAGCCGGCCCATGCGGCCGTATCCGTTGATAGCGATTTTCTTTTTCATGTTGATGTCGTGTTCAGAACAGTTGCTTAGCACTGACCGCCGCAGCACCCCGCGGTGGTGGAGCCGCTGCCGGGCGCAGCGGGGACAACGCATTTATCTTTGGCGAGGCAGTCCGTGTGCTTCGATGCCAGGTGCAGCACCACGGCCCCGTTCACCACGCCGTAGCCGGTGATGCGAAACTGGGTCAGCTCCAGGTTTTCGTATTCGATCTCCACGGGGAAGCTCCCGGCGTCCGGTGGCAGCAGGCGCTGCTGCACTGTTTCTATGATGTGGCTTAGCTTGCCCGCGAGGAGGCGGTGCTCTGCATCATCACCCACCCAGGCCTGCAGCTGCACGGTGTTCGACTGGTGGTATCTGCCCCCGCAGTCCACGAACTGCTTTTTCACGTAGCCCACTTCCGTCACGTGGAAGCTCTGCGGCACCTCTCCACCGCCGGGCAGCATGAGTTGAAAGGGCAAATCCCCGTAACGGACGAGCAGGGCGGTGAATTCGGTCAGATTCATGACGTGTGTTTGTTTTGCTGAGTGGTTCAGGATTGGCAGTCCTTTCGTTCATATCGGTAAATTACGATACGGCAAGTTACGAAATTGGAAGCTTCCCCAATCTTTCACCCTGCCGTGCTCTTTTGGCCTGCCCCCATTCCCGCAGCCCAGACCGACGGCTGCAGGTGCACACTCCCAGCAAGTCGGGCGCAGCCCTCCACGGCGCGCCACCAGCCCCGGCTCCCGCGGCGATTTTTGCTCTCCCGCGGCCCCATCCCGGGTTTCTCACGCTATTACAATCTTTGTCCGAGGTTGTAATGGCGGACGCCGGAGCGGGTGAGCATGAATGCGCCCATGCCACAGCCGCTCACATGGGACTCACCTTCGCTCACCTGGGACTCAAACCCGGGGACATGGGACGGCGTGGCATCGCAACCCACACACAGCCAAACCATGGACAACCGCATCAGCAAAACCGTAAGCCCCGCGCAAAAAGCCGCCATCGAAGCCGCTATCGCCGCCCTCCGCACGGCCCTCACCACCCCCGAGGACCTCCTCCTCAACCTCACCGCCGAAGAGCGCCGCTCCATCCCCAAGATCGGAGACAAGACCCTCGCCTTCGATGAAAAGTGCGCCGCCTACTCCGCCCAGCGCCCCGAGCTGGTCCCCGGCTTCACCGACACCGCAGAAGTCGCCCTCGACCGCGCCCTCGTCTCCGACCTCCTCCCCTGCCTCCAGCAGCTCGCCCCCCTCTGCGAAGGCCTCGAAGACTCCATCACCGCCGCCCAGTCCGACCTCCTCATGGCCGACCTCGCCTTCTACTCCAGCGTGAAGGACGCCGCCAAACGCAACGTCCCCGGCGCCGACACCATCTACAACGACCTCAAAGCCCGCTTCCCCGGCCGCCCGCGCGGAGGGCAAAACCCACCGCCCACACCCTGATCCCGCGCCCCCGGGGCACCACACTCCGCCGCCGGACCTCAACACTCCGGCGGCGGAGCCCAAAACCCCGCTCCCCAGGCAAAAAACTCCGGCACCGCAGCAAAAAACACCCCCGCCGGAGCAAAAAACTCCGCCTTCCCAGCTCCCCGCTCCCCCGCCGGAGCAAAAAACCGCGCCGCTGCAGCAAAAAGCATCCCCGCCGGAGCAAAAAGGCCCGCCACCAGAGCAAAAAGCCCCGGCCACCTCTCAAGAACTCCGCCACCGGAGCCTGGAACCCCGCCACCGGAGAAAAGAGCTGCGCGATCGGAGCAAAAAGCTCCGCCACCGGAGCAAAATGCTCCGAACACCCCCATTTCTGCATCCAATTTTAATCTTCACACCCCGCCATGCCCTTCGATCCCGCCAAACCCGCCACCGGCAGCCCCCTCGACTCCGCCGAAATCCGCGGCCAGCTCACCGCCCTGCACGACTTGATTCCAAAATTCGCCACCCTGGACGGCGTCACCACCCTCCCGCCCGGCTCCAGCGCCGGCGCCACCGTCAGCCTCGACAGCGGCGGCACCCTCCACTTCAGCTTCGACATCCCCCAGGGCCCCGCCGGCGAAGTCACCCAATTCCAGCTCCAGGACGGCCTCGCCACCGCCGTGAACCAAGCCGTAAGCACCGCCCTCGCCGCCAGCAGCAACAACACCAACGGCGTCAGCGAACTCTCCCTCTCCCCCGCCGACCCCGACCTCTCCGTCGTCGTCCAAAAACTCAACGAACTCATCCAGGCCCTCCGCCGCTGAGCGCGTCGGAATCTCTGCCGCAGGCTTTGGCGCGCGGGCTTACTGCGCAGCAGCTTTAGCACGCAGATAGGCTTCCTCCTGCCAGCGGGCGTAGGCCTGGGCGCCGATGGCGGCGCGGAGTTGATAGTCGGCGAGGGGTTGCTCGCGCTTCCAGCGGTCACGGTAGTCGGGAGTGGAGGGGTCGGCGTCCTCTCCGCCGATCGTGGCGGCGAACTGCTCGGCGATGGCGATGGCGGCGGCGGCCTGGCGTTCATTGAGCCCGGGCATTTCCTCAGGCGGCAGGGCAAAGACTAACGGTAACCGGGCGGCGGCAGGGGCGGGGCGGAAGCGGCGGCGCAGGACTTCCGGGTCCACGCGAACGACGGGGGCCGCAGCAGCAGGGGCGGGGGACGGCTCATCCACGGGAGCCGGCGCGCCGGCAACCGGCGCGGTGGGTTCCGCTTTCCTGCCCTGCCGGGAGGGAGGCCCGGCCGTTTCCTCTGACAACTGAACCTGGGGCGTGCTGCGGACTCTGGAACTGGCAGGCGCGGCGTCCTTTCCCCACCACAGCAAAACTCCCGCCATGATAGCGGCTGTCACGAGGCTGATGCAGGAGAGACATCGTTTCGCATTCATAGAAAAAAGCGGGAAGCGGCCGGGAGAGCATTTACTGGCAGCCGCGGATAACAGACGCGCGGCGGACGGTTTCCCGCCCGCCGCGCGCGGTTTGGAGTGTGTGGTGACTAACAACCGGCGGTGTGGCCGGCTGCAGAATCAGGGGAACGGATTGCCAGGGGTGACGGGGCCGCCTTCAACGGCGCGGCCGACTTGCATGGTGCTGAGCACGATGCCGGAGATGGAGGCGTCCACGGTCTTGATGCGGTCGGCGAGCTGGTCGGCGATGGCGCTGTTCACATAGCCGGCGCGATACATGACGAACTCGTAGCTCCAGAAGGTGTATTTGCCTTCGCGGACGTTTTGCGCGGAGTATTCGTAGCCGTTGTACTTCATGGTACAGCCACCGCGGAAAGCGACGGTGGGGGCGCTGGTGTAGCCGCTCCCGCCATTGGTGATGGTGACACCGGTGATGGTGCCGGCGCTGTTGATAACAGGCACGCCAGTTGCGCCGCTGCCTCCACCACCGGTGAAGGTGACGAAGGTGCCGCTGCCGTAGTTGGCTCCGCCCTGAGTGATGGTGACACCGGTGACGGCTCCGGCGCTGAAGGTGGCCGTGCCGGCCGCGGCCGGGCTGCTGGGCTGGCAGGCCTGGGCATCAGTGATGCCGGCGTAGGAGACGAGGTAACCAGGATTGGCCGAGGTAATACTGCCCGGCGTATTCATGGCCGTGACGAGCTGGCCGCTGCCAGGGAAGCCGGAGTGGCCCAGCGGATAGGGAGTGCCCAGCACGGTGGCGGGGGGCCAGGGGACAATATCGGTAACCACCCCGCCGCTAATCACGGGCTGGTATTGTGTGGGGCTGGAGAACACGCCAAAGAGACAGTCGGCATATGTGGCAGTGCGGGTGCCGGAGTCTTCATCGCGGCCGGTGGCATACACCGCAGTGGCCTGGTCGGCGGGATCGCCGGTGAACTGGGAGAGCGGGAGACCGCCGGAGAGCAGCGAGGCGGCGTTTACCGGATTGAGGTTATCGATGGTATTGGGCGAGCCGTTGTTGCGGAACCACTGGAAGGGAATGACACCCACAGCACGGGCCACCATGACCGGAGTTTTGAACTCGGTGGTGTTTTGAAAGGTGTCGCCCATGGCGATGTCGGCGGTGACCGGAGCATCATAGCTCGGAGTGGTGATCTGTGTGCCGCTGGTGGAGGTGGGTGACGCATTCACCAGCCACTCGGGCAGGGGGACATTCTGCACGATGGTCTTGATACCGCCGGTGGCACCGGACCATTGGCACTTGATAATGACAGGCGTATTCGTCGGAGCCTTGGTGGTGCCGATGAAGATGGTGCGGTTCGAGCCGGAGAAGCTGCTGCCGGTGTAGCCGTAGGTGTAGCCGGACTGGAGGATGTTGCCGATGGAGGCATTGGTGGCCGAGCGGAAGGCAGTGGAGCCCGTAATGCGGATGACCTGCTGCGCGCTGGCAGTGGAGGCGAGACCGGCGACGAGACCGGCGAGTGCGAGTGTTTTCAATTTCATGTCGTTTGGGTTTGGGTGATTGGGTTGTTTGGCTGGACGGGAATCAATCAAGCCGAGCGGCGGCGGCGCAGGGCGAGGAGCAGGATGCTGCCGAGAGTGGTGAGGGCCGCTCCCGGCTCCGGCACGGCAGCGAAGACTGACTGACTAGTGCTAAAGACAAGCTGGCCGCTGCTGTTGAGCCCGAATGAACCAACGAAGGACGCAGGAGAGCCGGCTGTCCCGGGCCGCACTTCGAAAAGATCCAGAACGGCGTAGCCGTTCAGGCCGTCATACTGGGCGGGCGTCGCCGGGATCTCATCCATGGTAATGAGCACGCTGGGGTTAAAGTAGCGAAAACTGACACCCGGAGTGAAGTCCTCCTGAGCTGTCCAGCTTCCCGCCAGAGAAATATCGATGAGCGCAGAACTGGGGCTGCCGGCAGCCGGGGCATTGCTCAGGCTGCCAGGTGCGCCGGAGTAGAGGGTGGAGATGGTGTTGGAGGGCACCTGGAGGGTGAAGACATTGCCGCGCAGCCACGGAGTGGACAGAGTGCCGGGGGTGGTCTCGGCACGGGAGGCCCAGATGGTGCGGGCAGGGGCCCCACCCACGCTGGCGGCCCCGGTGGTGCCGACGATGCCAAAGGAGAGATCGGCGCGGGAGGCCCAGCCGCTGCCATAGGTCGCAGTAAGATCGGATGTGCTCAATCCCGTCACGACGAAGCTGCCGGGTGCAGCGCCGTAGTAGTTGGATGCAGGGCCAAGATTCACCTCAAGGTTGGTGGAGGCTCCCTGACCGCCGCTGGCGCGGAAGCCAAGGATAAGGTCGCCGGCGACGGCGGTGACAGCTTGCGCGCGGGAAGCGAGGATGAGCCCCGCGAGAAGGACGGGCGCTGCGGCCCGCAGAGTGTTTGTCTTCATGGTGTGCATGTGTTGCTTTGGGAGTGTAAGCCGGTTGTTTTTGTATCCCGGCGGGCGGCGGATTTCCGCCACCCGCATCGCATTAGACCAGCCTGCTTTTTATTCCATTATTCTGCGGCAACACTTCCGACACTGAACAAATTGACACATAGAAAGCCGGCCGTGTTACGGCGCCTGTGCGATGCGGTAAAAGCCGCGGACGGGAGGCGGCGTGCTGTCTGTAAATGACAGCACTCCAGCGGCGGGTGACTGCACAGCGCCCACGGTTGTCCAGCTGTCCGGCGTCATGGTGGTGGACCGCTGCAGGATATAATTGCCGGCAGGCGCTCCGGTCAGACCAACGACATAGCCAGCCCCGGCTGCAGCGATGGTCGGTTCACCGAGCACAACCGGCCCGCTGCTTCCTGGAGCGAATTTCGTGATGTCTGTGGAGAAAACCAGTTTACCGGCGCTGTTGAGGCCGATGCCGCCGATCAGCGCAGACGCTGCACCCGCAGTGCCAGGCCGGACTTCAA
>Ga0315905_10000947_pt1 | contig 31580 bp, 20 predicted proteins | sample LakEriMetagenome_5_FD_203522 | JGI IMG/M metagenome (GOLD analysis project Ga0315905, IMG submission 203522) | Freshwater fungal communities from buoy surface, Lake Erie, Ohio, United States - Buoy 4 MA121 | ecosystem: Environmental > Aquatic > Freshwater > Lake | place: USA: Lake Erie, Ohio... | reverse complement strand
TAGGAGATGCAATTGCATTTACTCGGGGCGAGCATTTTGTCGTACACCGTGTAGAAAAAATCATACCACAAGAGCCTTTTCAAATATGGAGTAGGGGCGATGCCAACCTCAGATTCGATGAAATTGTATCCTCACAAAATTACTGCGGAAAGGTAAATGGTTTTGTGCTCAAGCCAGCACCAAGCTTGCTGCAACGTATCTTTTATTTTTTGCTGCAACTTGTTCAAATCAATTGGGCAAGGGCAAAAAAAATCCCGTCTCTATTGAAACGGGATTCAGCTATTTAAAAAAATGTTTATTTGATTTTAGCGCGTGAATTGAACTTTTTGTAGTTCATGAGCGCTTTAAAATAAAGCTCTGCTCCGCCAATACCACCTGTTGCTTGGTTGAGTTTAGAGGTGTTGGCATCGAAAGACAAACCAAAGCGGAATTGTGATACTTTCATGCCGAAAGTAGCTACAATAGCGTCTCCGTGGCGATAATATACGCCATAATTGACACAATTAGATTTGTTAATTCCAGTAATTTTAGATCCTTCTTTGATGGTATTCTCAAACGTTACACCTGCCGTGAGGCTGTTGGTATTGCCGGTTCTAAAGAATACAAAGTTAGGCTGAATGCGAAAATCTGAATTGCGTGTAGCCAAATCTGCGCCCCCTTGGAGTGCCATTTGCATGTACATTTTGTCTCCACTAAAAGACCACGCCATTTTGGGTCTGATGAGGTGATTGAGTGCATAGCCTGCGTAGAAAGAAGAGCGGTTGTTGATTTGATGCTGGAAGAAGATTCCGGTACCGAGATCCATGGTGGCGTAGCTAGCATTAATGCTATTTTCTACGCTGGTGCCTGGATTAAAGATATTGCCATCCCATTGGTTTTCCCAAGTCTGACCAGAGCGGTCAGAGGCCTGCTGGATAAAGCCCGGGGCAATTCCAATACTGAGTTTGTTTTGGCGGTCAAGGGCTAGTGTGTAGTTGAGCGGAACAGAAACGCTCAGGGTAGTGAGGTTTGCCGCGCCAGATTGATCAGAGAGAATGCTGAAACCAACACCAAAGTTATTTTGATTCGTTAATCCTTCTTCTTTGATTTTGAATTCACCATTCACAAAATTACTGCGGATGCCAACGCCCATATCTGGAACAGTAAGCCACTGTGAGCGGTGGTTGGCAAAGAAGCTCATGTCTGAGGTGCCAGTAGCAACTGCTCCTGGATTGTAGATCATTTGAGACTGCGACCAATTGGAGATGACGCGGTCGTGTTGGGCTGCAGCGCTAAAGGTGGCTGCAAGGGCTAGGGATAAGAATACGTTGCGTTTCATGTGCTTATCTAAATAAGGTAACGTTACCTTTGCGCGAACCTGAACGGCCGTCAATGGTTCGGAAATTTAAAATATAAGTATAGGTTGCGGGGTTCATGGCTTTGCCTTTATAGGTGCCATCCCAACCTTCATTGACATCGGTTGTTCTAAAGACTTGTTGGCCGTAACGGTTGAACACGCGCAAATCGATTTCTGCGAGTGCGCCGCCTTCTTCAAAACCGTTGCTAAAGTTGCCATCGGCATCTACGTTGGTGAGTACGCGGAAGTAGTCGTTTTCTCCGTCTTCGTTTGGTGAAAATGAGTTAGGGAGTTCTACTTTTACCAAATTGGCAAAATTAACGGTAACCAAAACGGTGTCGTAAGCAAAGCAGCCGTTGAGACCGTATTGTATAACATAATAGGTCGTGTAAAAAGGAGTTACGGTGAGAGAGTCTCCTGCGATACAAGTTGTACAGCCAGGGATGCTATCTGCCGCCACACCACTTGGGTACCACGTGAGGTTGCCTCCGAATGGTGCGCCTTCTGCGTAGAGATATGCTTCTTGAAACATATCGATGGTGGTGTCTGGAATGACGACATAAGCGCCACTCAAGGTGTCTGAAATGGTACTGGTAATGCTTGGCATTGGCAATACAGTGACAAACTGGGTGATCGTGCTTACCGCACCCTGACCATTCGTGGCGTTCAGTGTAATGGCAAACGGGCCGGTTGTACTTGCGGTGTTGAAGCAAATTGGACCGGGGTTTTGCCCAACGAATGTTGGTGGGTTGGCGTTTTGGAAGGTCCAAAGATAGGTAAGGTCGTCGCCGGTAGAGTTATTCACTACAAAAATACAGTCTCCTTCACAAAGGATGTTGTCTGAATCTGAGATGGTGAAATTAGCGGAAGGGGCCTGTGCATAGGTCAACCATGCAAAACAGGAAGTTAAAATAAAGATAAAAGCTCTCATACGCTTGTTAATGTTGTACTATCATACGAAAGTACGTAAAAAAGTTTCATTTACTGCAATTCTTGCGGCGCTAACAATAGAAACAGCTCTTTTAACGCACTTACATCGTGTACTCGAAAAATACGCGCTCCCTTGGTATAAGCAAGAGCATGGAGAATACTCGTGCCGTTGAGCGCCTCGTTGGGGCTACAATTTAAGCGCTTGGTAATCATAGATTTTCTAGAAACGCCAACTAGTAAAGGTGCGCCTAATATGTGTAAGTGCTCTAATTTTTGAAGTAGCTCGTGATTTTCTTCGAGGTTTTTACCAAAACCAAAACCAGGGTCAATCAGGATATCATTGCAACCCAAAGCGTGGAGCGCAGCTTTTTTTTCAGAGAGAAAAGCGAGTGCATCACTCACTATACCTTTATTTTTCAGGTAGGAACGCGCTTCATTTTGTTGTCCGCCTCGGTTGTAGTTGAGGATGTAAGGGATTTGATGGCTGGCGACAACCTCCCAAAGGGTGGGGTCAAATTGGCCCGCTGAAATATCATTGATGAGGTCTGCGCCTTGGGCAATACCAAAATGAGCTACCGCACCGTAATAAGTATCTAAAGAAATCAATTGACTCGGAAATTCTTTTTTGATATTTGCAATGGTGTTGCCTAAGCGATCGATTTCTACTTGAGCGCTCATCAGCGGTGCATTGGGTCGGGTGGAATGCGCGCCAATATCTAGGATGTCGGCACCGGCATTAATCATAGCACGGGCGCGCTCCATGATCAGTTCTTGTTCTTGAACGCGGCTTTGCTCAAAGAAGGAGTCGGGTGTAATGTTCAAAATTCCCATTATCTTTGGTTGTGCAAAGTCGTGGAGCTCACCTTTTATATTCAAAAAGCGACTCCTCTGAAATGCAATACTTAGATCTTTAGCTAGACTCATGACACAAACACAAATACAATACACAAATGTAATGACTATTTGTCGAGAGATTTTCGAAAAAAAAACACTCGACTACGGGCTCTCTTGGCGCATCTTACGTCCGAGTTCCCTCACTGACCAACTCTTTATTAAAGCCCAACGCATCCGCACCATTCAAGAAACGGGTAAAAATTTAGTCGGAGAGTCTTTTGAAGATGCCTTTCAAGCTATTGTCAATTATTGCATTATGGCCCTTATTCAAGTAAGAGAACCAGCCGGGCTTGAAGATCAAATGCAAGCGAAAGACGCGCTTTTAAGATATCATGAAATTGCCGCCGAGGCTCAAGCGCTCATGGAACGTAAAAATCACGATTACGGCGAGGCCTGGCGAGACATGCGCGTGAGCTCCCTTACCGATCTTATTTTGTCAAAAATTCTGCGCATCAAGCAAATTGAAGACAACGCAGGCTCAACCCAAGTTTCGGAAGGCGTGGAAGGCAATTATTTTGATATGCTCAACTACGGTGTGTTTGCGCTCATTCATTTAGAAAATAGCGAAGCTTAGAAAATTGTTAAGAGGCTGTTAAAGTGCAGTCAAGATCCAAATAGGCTCTTAATTTTACCTCAAAACTAAATACATGCAACCAATCGAACGCTATTTACCTTGGAGCATCCGCATCCTTATCGCAGGGCTCTTTCTTGTTTCGGCTTACGGTAAAATTTATCCAGACCCCTCTGCTTACGGCACCATCTCTATGTTTGAGGTCAAGCAATTGTACCCTTTGGGTTTTTCCGTAGAACTGGCCAAGATTTTTTCACGCGCGTTAATTGGCGTGGAATTTGGTTTAGGGCTATTGTTGTTATTTCCTTTCGATCTAAAAAAATGGGTTATTCCGGCACTGATTGCAATGCTAGCTATTTTTGTGGTGCACCTCACTATTGAAATCATCACTACGGGCAATAAAGGCAATTGCGGTTGCTTTGGTGCCCTTTTACCCATGACACCCTTAGAAGCAATTATGAAAAATATCCTCTCCATTGGCTTGCTTGCCCTGCTCTGGAAGCGCTATGGCGCACAACTGCCAGCGCGTTCCAACATTTGGTTCTTGACAAGCATCATTAGTATCTGTATGCTACTCATGTTCATTTTCATCCCGACCTATAAAGCAGCGACAGCTGTAACGGTTCCGGTGGTCCAAAATCCTGTTTCAGACCCCAAGCTCACGTCCGGGATCGACACCACCAAAATGGTCAATCCGAAGATTGGAAAAGACTCCACGAAAGTGGCCAAGCCAAAAGAACTCGGTCCAAAAATGAAAAAGTCTGGCTATGAACAGCATTTTGCAAATATCAATCAAGGTAAAAAGTTGCTTTGTTTCTTTGCGCCCAGCTGTGATCACTGCCGTGCCACCGCCAAGCAACTCACGGCCCTCAAAAATAGCACCCCAGGTTTTCCTGAAATTCAAATTTTATTTATGGACGAAGCAGCGGAAGAAATACCAGACTTCTTTAAATTTGCCGGGGCTTCATACACCTATAAAGTTTTGGACATTATCGAGTTCTGGTCTGTGTTGGGTGGTAATCGCGATGTGCCCGGTGTCGCTTATTTGTGGAATGGCAATTTAGTGAAATTATATCACGGCCCAGAAGGCGAAGCGGCTTTCAACAAAGAAGATTTGAAAACCCAATTACAAAAGCAAAAGTTGCGCCCATAAAAGTCTTATTTTCGTCTATGCGAAAAAAGATCTTAGCAGCAAATTGGAAAATGAATCTGACGCAACCTGAGCTGAACGCCTGGCTGCAACATTCTAAAGGATTCAATTGGTATTCAGAAGAGGTTGAAGTCAGGATTTACCCAAGTAGTATTTACCTCAAAGATTTCAAAGATACGTCTTTGCATATTGGTGCTCAAAATGTATATTTTGAATCGGACGGCGCTTTTACTGGCGAGCTTTCTGTTCCACAACTCAAGAGTATTGCTGCCTCTTCCGTACTGATCGGTCATTCGGAACGCCGTCAAATTTTTGCTGAAACCGATGATATCATTACCCATAAGTTGCAGGCTTGTGCTGCTCAAGAATTTCCTTTTGTGCTTTGTTGTGGAGAAAGCCTCCAAACAAGAGAAGCGAATGCGCATCTCTCTTATGTACTAGACCAACTCAATCAAAACCTTCGTGGTCTTCCTGCTTCCCAAGTTCATTTAATGGTGGTGGCCTACGAGCCCATTTGGGCAATAGGTTCAGGCTTGAGTGCAAGTATTGAACAAATCGCCCAAATGCATGAAGCAATCCGGAGTCAATTGCTTGCTCAGTTTGGAGCGCAAGGAGGTCAAATTCCAATTCTTTATGGCGGGAGCGTTAGCCCTGAAAATGCGGAGGCCATTTTTGGTTGCCCCAACGTAGATGGCGCACTTGTTGGCGGAGCGTCTTTAGATCCCCAATTATTTTATCAACTTTGGCAAGCGCTCCATTCATGAACTACTACGAACTTCAAATACATTTCGGCAATTTTGATACTTGGCACGACATCTGTGTGGCTTATTTAGCCGAACTCGATTACGAGAGTTTTGTCGAGGAAAGTCCGGTCCTCAAGGCCTATATACAAGAGCTTCAATTTGATGGTCAAGCACTGCAAAATTTAATGAAGCAAATGCAAGAGATGGGCGCGGATATCCAAACTTTTGACCTTGCACTTTTGCCTCAGCAAAATTGGAATGCCACCTGGGAGGCACAATTTGAACCTGTTTTCATCGGTGAGCAACTGCGGATTGTAGCGCCTTTTCATAAGTTACCCGCTTTTTCTGGAATTGAAATTGTGATTTTACCCAAAATGAGTTTTGGTACGGGGCACCATCAAACAACGCACCTCATTTGTCAACACATGCTCTCCATGGATTTAAAAGGCAAAAATGTTCTTGATATGGGAGCGGGGACAGGTGTTTTGGCAATTCTGGCAGAAAAGCTAGGGGCTGAACATATTTGTGCGGTCGAGATAGAGGCGTGGTCTGCTGAGAATATCCTAGAAAATGCAGCGCTCAATAAAAGCCAAAAGATTACCGCAATTCACGGTGGGGCGGAGTCTATACCCAAACAGAATTTTGAGGTCATTTTGGCCAATATCAATAAAAATGTCTTGCTTGAGCAACTCCCAAATTATAGCCAAGCACTCGGGCCTGATGGCCTTTTAGTACTGAGCGGTTTTTTTGTAACCGATGCGCCAGATCTCGTTGCTGCCTCGGCAGCACTTGGTTTTGAGCAGATCAAAACAGCTGAACTTGAAAATTGGGCAGTTGTGCTCTTAAAAAAATTATAATGAAATTCCAGTTACTTGTTCTTCTTTGTGTGCTCACGAGTTTACCTCGAGTGCTAGGGCAAACCTTTCCAGCAGAGCGCGATAAATTTGTGAAAACTTGGCAGCAACTCGTCTTGGATGAAAGTGCACAAACCTATTTAAATGAGCAACTCCCTCAGCTGATCAAGGGTTCGGCTCTAAATGATACGCAATTCAAGAAGTTACAAGAAAATTGCAATCGCTTGCAAGCCAAGGAGGTGCCAGCCTACCCAGATTTGCTCGACTACTTAAAAGCCAGTATTGCCATTGTACAAATTAAAATTAGCCCTGATTTGGCCAATCCCTGGTATCAATATGTTTTTGACTACGCGGCAGCACCAGATCAACAGCTCACTACTTTTTTAGATTTTTCTGTTGATTTTTTTAAGTTTGGCGCTTTTTATAAAGAACAAAATTTTGAGTGGAGAACGCAAGGTGGGACCCTGCGTTGGCTCGATTCCAAAAAGTTATACCTAGAAGCGACGGACGTCACGCTTAAATGTATCAAATTCGATGCAGACAAACGTCCGCAAGACTCCATTGTCGTATACAACACCTCCGGAATTTTTGACATGCAGTCTAAGCGCTGGGAGGGTAAAAACGGCGTGCTCACCTGGGAGAAAGTTCAACTCTCAAAAAATGAAACCTATGCCAACCTGCGCGCCTACAAAGCTGATTTTCAGACCGCCAAATTAAACGCAGATTCCGTGGCACTTTCTACACCCTATTTTTCGAGTCCAATTCTCGGCAAACTTTCAGATCTTACTTCCTTAGATTTGGCCGAACAAGAGTCTGCGCCACAATTTACTTCCTATGAAAAACGCTTAACAATCAGCGAACTAAGACCTCAAATGGATTACGATGGCAGTTTTACGCTAGAAGGTGCAGATTTTATTGGTAAAGGCGTGGCAGGAAAACCAGCAAGGTTGCTTTTCAAGCGCGAATCAAAAGTGCTTTTCGAGATCAGTGCAGCGCGTTTTGAGATGTCTCCGCTGCAAATTTTAGCCCGCTCTGCCTCGGCAGTTTTGCGTTATAAAAACGGCGATTCACTCAGTATTCAAGACTGCTTTTTTACCTATGACGAAAAACAACAGCAGCTGCGCTTAGCGTCAGCCCAAAGAGGTACCGATTATTTTCCTTTTGTCGACAGCTATTTTCAGTTGTATTGTTACGCCCCTGTTTTGACCTGGAAAAAGGGCAGCGACGATCCAATCTTTACCTTCGATGTAGGTACCGCACAAGAAAGAAAGCTTGCGCGTTTCGAATCAATGAATTATTTTGACAAAAACCTATACAATCGTTTTGCGGGTTCTGGCGCTAATGATCCTTTTTATCAGTTTGCTCAGCTTGTACAGAATAAAGGTAAATCCAACTTTACCGAAGGCGAACTCGCCAATGCCTTGAAAAAAACAATCACAGAAGTCAAGCCGCTTTTTGTAGATTTAATTGCCGCTGGTTTGCTCATTAGCGTCCCTCAAAATAAACAATTGCAAGTGAGTCCTAAACTGCTTGCTTATGCTGCTGCTATTCAAGGCAGCGGTGATTACGATCAGTTACAACTGCTCACAGATTTAAGAAAGGCACAGTCTGCAACGATTTACGCCAATATTGACCTTGATAAACAAGAGCTCATCTTGCGCAATGTAGCGCAAGTGACTTTATCCGAGGCACAACAAGTGCGGATATTTCCCGACACCACCCAGATCGTTATGTATCAAAATCGTGATATCGGTTTCTCGGGCACCCTACAAGCAGGCAAGTGTGAAATCCAAACCAAGTATGCCAAGTTTGACTACGAAAAATTCTTAGTAAACCTACTCACAACTGAGCGCACGGCGTTCAACGTTAAACCGCTGCGCAAAGAAGACGGAACGGCGTCAATTCCGCTCACAAATGTAATTTCGGGGCTGCGCGGAACCCTGCGCATAGACGAACCCGACAACAAAGCAGGAAAGCCTTCAGCGAGCAAAGGTTACCCTATTTTAATTTCCATTGCGAATGCTTATGTTTATTACAATGACCCTAGTATTTTGAAAGGAGCTTATGACGCTCAAAGATTTTATTTTCAGCTCGCAGCATTTGAATTAGACAGCTTAGATAATTTTTCTGAGCAAGACTTACAATTTGAAGGCGAACTCATTTCTGCAGGTATTTTTCCAAAGATTGCAGAACCATTGCGCATTATGAATGATTATTCTTTAGGATTCATTACAACTGCCCCAGAGGCGGGTTATCCTTTCTACGAAACAGCATCGCGCTATAACAAGCAAATTTATTTATCACACAATGGCTTGCAAGGTTCAGGAAACATCAATTTTTTACATACCAATTCGGTTTCTAAGAAGTTAACTTTCTTGCCAGACTCTACCATTGGTTTGGTTGCGTTTGATGCACCAGAACAAAGTGCAGGGGTGCGCTATCCGCTTGCAAAGTCTGAAAAAGCCTATATGAGCTTTGAGCCTCGAAAAGGCCGACTCCGGATTGCCTCTTACGGAGAAACGCCACTTTTATTATTTAAAGAAGAAGTACTCTTGAATGGTGAGTTATTACTCGATCAGAAAGAAATGACTGGCAAAGGCATCATGTTCTATAAAGAAGCGCAACTTTCTGCACGCGACTTTAAATTTACCAATAGCGATATTTTATCCGATAATGCAGCATTTGCCTTACTCAATCGTTTTTCACAGTACGGAGAAAATCCGTTGGCTATTCAGTCGGACGAAATGAAAGCGCATATCAATTTTCAAACGCGTATCGGTGAATTTATTTCCAATGGCACAAAGCGCATTATGTTTCCGGCCAACGAATACTATTGTCAAATGGATAAATTCACTTGGTTTATCGACGGTGAATCTCTAGATTTCAAGAAGGACAAAGGCGGCGAGACTACCTTCGAAAGTGGTGCTGGCTTGACTCGAAACAACTTCTATTCTACCAATACCAAGCAAGACTCCCTACAATTTAAGTCCCTGAGTGCTAAATATGATCTCAAAGCGCAGTTAATTTTATGTGATGCTGTGGACTACATACAAGTAGGGGATGCCCGAATTTTCCCGGATTCTTCAAGGGTCAGGATTCGAAAGGCGGCTCTAATAGATACCCTTAAAAACGCCCAAGTATTGGCCAATTACATTACCAAATTTCACCGGTTTGAGCAGGCTAATTTATTTGTAGCGGGCAGAATGGCATATAGTGGCAAAGGAGTTTACCCTTATTTTGATCGAGACAGCACCAAAACGCTAATCAATATGGGTTCTATTGCTTATGAGCAAACCAAAACAGTGGCCAAAGGCAATATTTCAGAAAAAGATGATTTCAAACTCAGTCCGGAATTCGCATATTTTGGAAAAGTTCAGGTAGAGGCCAGCCATCCTGGACTTTTGCTAGAGGGCTCCACTAAATTAATGCATCCGTGCAGCTACCAAAAATCATGGATGACCTTCAAAGACACCATTATAGCGCAGCAAATACAAATTCCGATAACCGAGAATCCTATCGATGCGCAAGGCAAGGCTTTGGCCTTAGGATTTGTCTGGAGAAACACCGAGCGTTCAGATAGCCTGCGCATTTACCCTGCGTTTTTATCGGCTAAAACAAGCGCAGCTGACCCCCAACTTTTCCAGGCATCTGGTTACCTACAATACAACCAACAAGCCCAGCAATTTGAAGTAGGGAGTAAGGCAAGATTATTGCGTACGGACAGCCTTAGTAATTTGCTCGTATTGGATACAGAAAGCTGCGGTTTAAGCGGTTATGGAAACATCAACTTGGGCATACAGACCAGCGAAATCGGGATCGACTTATACGGAAAAATGAGCTATCAAAACGACAACAAAAAAACGCGCATTGCCGCAAACGCACGCATTACCATTCCAATGGATAACTCGGTATGGACTGCAATGACAGATCAACTCAAAGGGCAAGAAAATGCACCGGAATGGAATATTAAAAAGCCAATTGATGGTTTATTGACAAGTTTAACTGCTTGGTCAAATCCGAAAGATGCGCAAGAAGTCTTCAAAGACTTTGATGAAGAAAAATTAAAGAAAATGCCAAATAGTTTGAGTCAAAGCATGATTTTGAGTGGTATTGTTCTCGAAAATTTTGGCAGTGATAAACCTAGTGCCAAAAAGCAAGATAAAGGATTGTTGGGTACGGCACAAAATGTCGGTCTGATTTCAATTAATGGAACTGCCATAACACAGCCGCTTTCGCTTACACACGCCTATATCCAAAGTTTTGGAGATGATGCCAAACCACAATTTTATTGGTCCATGGAGGCCTTCGACGGAACGCGTTATGTTTTTTCTTACACCCAAGATAGAAAAGATGGAATCCTCGGAGTCTATGCAAGTAATGAAAAGGTATTGGCTGCAATAGATGGCATCAAGCCAGAGAAGCGCAAGACGCGTAATTTTAGCTACCTCAGTACAGATGAGCAGTCTGCTTCGTTAATTTTAGCTAAATTAAGAGCCTATTTGTTAAATAAATAACCTGAATGATACTCTTATTTGTTGTAATAACCGCCTATTTACTGGGAAGCATTCCTACTTCCGTTTGGGTTGGTCGCTATTTTAAAGGAATTGACATCCGAGAACACGGCAGTAATAATGCCGGTGCAACCAATACTTTTCGCATCCTCGGAAAACGCTATGGTTGGTTTGTCTTGCTTACCGATGTTGCCAAAGGCACAACAGCAGCTTGCTTACCTTTTTTTTTATCGCAGGAGGCATTTAGCGGTTATAAAGATGAATTCCTTATCCTACAATTAGTAGGAGGTTTTAGCGCTGTTTTCGGACATGTATTCCCGGTATTTGCGCAGTTCAGAGGAGGGAAGGGCGTAGCTACCTCTTTAGGAATTGTCATCGGTATCAATCCACCAGCGGCAGCTGTTTGCCTTGCTCTTTTCTTGTTGGTTTTTCTGACCTCTCGCTATGTATCGCTCAGCGCCATGATTTCTTCCTTGTGTTTTCCGATTGTTTCCTATTTTCTCATCCACAACGATACCCGCATCATGATTATCTTTAGCATCGTTCTATGCACTTTGGTTGTTTGGGCACACAGAAAGAACATACAACGGCTGCTCAATGGTACCGAAAACCGCATGAACCTTTTTGCGAGAAAATCGTAAACAAATAGGTTATTCTTATTGTAGTGCATATAAAAAAGCGATTTTCCTTCCTTGTTTTGGTTTTGTTCTTTTGGCAAACGCTGAGTATTATGGCACAATCTCAGTCCAGTGTTGAAAAACGAGCTGATCAAGCCTTTTCTCAGAAAAACTATTCTGAGGCGCTACCTGATTACCGTCAATTATTGGCAAAGGATCCGCAAAATCCAAAGCTTAACTTTTGCTATGGTGTTTGTGTATTTGAAGTAGCGCAGCATTTTGAAGCAGCCAAATATTTCGATGTAGCCATTGGGCTAAAACAAATTCCAGACCCCTTGCTGTACTATTATCGAGCGCGCATCTACCAAGAGCAATATTTCTTTACACAAGCAATTATTGCTTATCAAACCTATCAAAAACTGACACTCAATCAGAAAGCAGCTTTAAATGTGCATAGTCATATTGAAGAATGCGAGCGGGCTCAAATGGAGATCAACCAATTTAGTCAATTGCCACTTTTGTCCGTTGTGAGCACTTCAAATCTTAAGTTTTATAATGCTTTCCCTTATGATCCCGAGGACTTCTCGTTTTATGAAGCTCCTGAGGTACATCTAAAAAATAATGCCAAACACCAACATATTCCTGTTTATGCCTACAAACGGGGTATGAAATACCGTATTTTGGCTTCCTACGGCCCAAAAGGCGAACAGCTCGACCTATACCTGCAGCGCAAAGATGCCGCTAACAATTGGGCCGAACCCGTCTTAATCAATGGCGGCGTCAATGGCTTGGTCTCTGATGAATCTTTTGGCTTCTACGATGCTACTACAACAACCCTGTATTTTACCTCAACGGCCAATAGCATTGGGGCAAGTGATCTTTACAAGGCTTCCTATGATTTAAATGCCAATGTTGCCAGTAATGTAGAACGAATGCCTTATCCGTATTCAAGCCCGGTAGATGACTTATTTTATGTGACAGATCCGGCGCAACAGCGCGCCTATTTTGCCACTACCCGACAAGCAAAAGTTGGTCAGTATGAAATTTACACCCTGGAATTAGATCAACCCGTACAACTTCGTTTCGTCTTTTCAGGGCATTTTTTCAATGATTTAGAACCGTTGTCCAAAACGGTAAATTTGCGATTTAAACGCTTAAATAGTCAAGAAGATTTTGGTCCTTTTGTTTCAGATTCGGACGGCAACTATACTGTTGCGCTGCCCTCAAGTGGTGATTTTGAATTAGAAATTTCCGTTTCGGGTGCCTCCAAGGTTTACACGACCCGCTTTGGCATTCCTAAGTTGGCCCCCGGCAAGGGCTTACAACAAGTGCTGCGCTACGGCACTGATGATTACGGTCAGGAAAAATGGCAAGTGCTCAACCAAATTTTTGAATCAGAACCTACGGAGCAGTTGGCTAGTTTGGCTAAACTTCAGCTCGATGTAGCCAAAGGCAACTTGCTTCAAACGAGTCCTCAGCTTTCAAGTAGCGCCTCAACTCAAACCAACTTAGGTGCAAGTTGGGGCATAGCAACCCAAGATACAGCTACTTTTGTAAGCAAACTTACCGATTCCTTGTTGGCTGCTGAGGTTAGTCTGGAGAACCAAGTGCGCCTAATGGATTTACTGCGTCAAGATTTCGAAAAGCAGCTCAATACTCGGGAGTCTTTGCTGGCAGAACTCAGCAAGCTGCTTTTGAATTCAGACAACCAAGATCAAAAATTACAAGTGCTTGCAACCCTTAATGAGGTGGAGGATAAGTTAGTCTTTATCAAGCGCTGGATAGCCATTAATCAGGCGGCAAATATTCCAGATTTGATATTACTGGACACCTTACAGCAGCTCAATGAACGCAATCAGTTGTTACTCCATATGGGTGACACCTTGCTGCTCGTCAAGAGTTGGCAAGAACGTCAAGTTTCCATACAGCAGTATTTACAAATTGCCGCGTTTGACGGCGCAAGTGCTATCGCAGCTGCTCAATTGGAGCAGCAACTGCGTCTGGAGCAGATCATCAAGGAAGAAGCGACCAACAAGGAACAGCAGCGTCAGTTGACTCAACAAATCAATAAATTACAGTCTGATCAAGCGCTACTTTCAAAAAAAGAACAGGCGCAAACGCAGCTCAAGATTGAAGCGCTTCAGCTCAATCTCGCAGAAGTATCCGCGCAGGCAGAACAACTCGGAATTGCGCGTGAATCTCAAGTCAAAGAAGTAGAAATATATGACCAAGATGAACTCAAGGCCCTGTATTTAAAAGAATCAGAAAATCAGTCCTTGCCAAAGGTCGACTTTCAAGTCACCTACGATGAATTACTTGCTCAATACGCGCAACAGGGGTTACTTTCAGAGCAATTAAAGGTTGATGTTCATTCGAATGCTAAAGAGAATGGGAATATTTCGTCTACCGTTCAAACTTCTACCGAAGAACCAATAATCCAAGAGACAACAATTCCAGAACCTTCTATCGAAGAAGCATCTATACCAGAGACAACGATTCCAGAACCTTCTATCGAAGAAGCATCTATCCCAGAGACAACGATTCCAGAACCTTTCATCTCAGCACCTGAAACAATTGATCCAAAGAACGAGAATATTACTACGGAGATTACCAATCTTTCTATAGAGAACGGGAATAGTACTCCAGAGAACACCAATCTCTCTTTGGAGAACGAGAATATTACTCCGGAGAACGAGAATAGGATTCCAGAAAATGAGAATCTTACATTGGAGAATACGAATCTCCCATTAGAGAATCGGAATATTTCGTCTACCGTACAAACTTCTACCGAAGAACCAATAATCCAAGAGACAACAATTCCAGAACCTTCTATCGAAGAAGCATCTATCCCAGAGACAATAATTCCAGAACCTTCCATCGAAGAAGCATCTATCCCAGAGACAACAATTCCTGAACCTTCTATCGAAGAAGCATCTATCCCAGAGACAACAATTCCAGAACCTTCCATCTCAGCACCTGAAACAATTGATCCAAAGAACGAGAATATTACTACGGAGATTACCAATCTTTCTATAGAGAACGGGAATAGTACTCCAGAGAACACCAATCTCTCTTTGGAGAACGAGAATAGGATTCCAGAAAATGAGAATCTTACAATGGAGCATACGAATCTTACGCAACGGGTCAATGAATTTACGCAACAATTTGAGGCGCTTTCTAATATGAACGATTTGGATATTAATCAACTTCCGGTACTGGAGCGCGTGGGGCTTTCCAACAAAGAATTAGATACTTTAGCCTTGGCATTAACGCTTCCTTCGTCCAAAAATAATGCGGCCCCTGCTTTAGCAAATAATAAGCTAACTACTGAAGCGGAAATTCAAGGCTACATCAATTATGTAGCAGAGCGTGGGGCTTTTGAACAAACCAAGGAAACATTGCTGCAAAATCAGCTGGCCATTAGAGCATTAGAAGAAAATTACGAGCCTGCAGCCCAAGACACGCTTCTTCATTTACTGGTTGCTCAAGCAACTATCCTTGACCAATTATACACGCAAAAACAAAACTTACTTCAGGTTGCAAATCAAGCTGAACTAGAGCAGCTGTTGCAAGATAATTACAAACCAGTAAGTAACACAACGGCTAGTACAGACCAGCCAGCATTTGAGCCAGCCAGCGTGAGAACAACCAGTACTTTTCAAAGGCAACAAATACCTACAAATTTGGCTCCTTTACCCGTTGGGTTGCCTTGTCCGGAAGGTTTGGTCTTTAGGGTTCAGGTAGGCGCCTTTAGAAAACCTGTTCCGGCAGCGCGTTTTAGAGAATTCACACCCGTAGATGGCCAAATACTCGCCAATGGCCTGACAGTATACATGGCTGGATATTTTCAAAGCTCCACAGAGGCACTGCAACAACAAAAATTGATCCGAACGCTAGGTTACACCGATGCTTTTGTGGTAGCCTACCAGAATTGTACACGCCTGAGTTTAGCTCAGGGCCGTGCACTTGAAAAACAAGTTGTAACGGCCAACACAAATATTGCCGTACAAAGTAGCAAATTTGCCGGGCCCGGTCAAGGGCTCTATTACAGTGTGCAAGTTGGCGTTTATAACCGCCCACTCACAAGTGAAGCTCAATTGGGCCTTAATGAACTTATAGAAGCCCGAACCGCTAAAGGTCAGTATAGATACGCAAGTGGCAAGTTTTCCAATATACAGGAGGCCAAGACCCGCCAACAACAAGCGGTGGCTAAAGGCATTACTGATGCATATATTGTGGCCTATTATGAAGGTAAGCGCATCGATTTAGCACAGGCCAAATTACTTTCTCAGTCTGGAATTCAGTTTGAAACATTTGAAAAAGTGGAGCCTCAGCAAGTCTTCACTGCACAATTGCAACAGCAAATTCAAACTTTGCAGATTCCTGAGATGAAAAAGGTGATTTTGCCAGATCCTATTTCTCGATACGAACTCAGGTGTTCTGATTGCCCTAGCGAACTCAGTAGATTCAATAGAGTAGGTGTTTTCATTTACGACGACCAAAAAGAATTGATTATCTCTGCGGTTCAAAAAGAATCGCAATGGGATTTAGTGCAGCAAATGTACTTAAAGGAAATGCGCAAACGCAATGTAAGCCTAAAGGGCCCTACACAGACGCTTCTTCTAGAGCAGCGTAATTTAGACGGTGCGTTTATGGATTGGATACTCAGACAACACAATGGTTATGAATTGTTCAGAGATGAACAGGGGCAATTACAACTGAGGTATATTTTGCCTCTTCAAGAGTAATTAATTACTGAATAGTTGATTGAGAATGAGGTCGATGGTTTGGGCGCGCGCATTTGGTAAAGGCCCTAGCGCATCTAAACTGAGTACGCTCAATTGCGGGTCGAGTAGGATGTATGCAGGGGCACTCGTCCAAGAGAGTTGCTGCCATATCGGATGGGATTTCGAAAAGGGAACGCGCTGCCAATTTGAACCCTCAAATGCTTTTTGATCTGCTTTTGTCCAGGTTTGTTCACTGGGGTAAAGCGTAACGACTTGCAACTTATCCTCGTAGCGTTTTGCCAAGCGTTGCAGGGCCGCCATTTCTGCGATGCATTTTTGATTTGCTGGTATGTAATGATGTAAATAAATATAGCGACCTGGCTTTAGACTGATGTTCAGTTCGTTAACGACATAGTTTTTATCCCAATAAGAGCCGTTGCTAAGTTTGCTATATTCGAGCCAATAGAAATTGGCAGCGTTGCGCAGGCCAGATTGGCGTCCGGTGCGAGCCAAGGCTTTGAGAAGTTGCAGCGTGGCTGCCTGATCAATTCGCTTGTTTTGATGGTACGCTATTATTAAGTCTAGCGCAACGAATTCTGCCCATTCAGGGCTGTAAATATAGGGTTCTTTGACGAGGGTGGCTAAAAGTAATTCTAGGTTGGTGTATAGGAGTGCGGATTCAATAGCTGCATATGTGTTTTGATCAACTTGCGTCTCGAATTTTTGGTAGAAGGTAAGTGCATATTCGATGAGTTTTGGTTGACTGAAATCAACGGTATCTGTTTGGAGGTAGAAATTGTATTTGTCTCCCTTAGTAGGGCCGCCAACTACTGAAAAATTATCTATGGTTAGGCCAATGCTGTATTTGATATATTCTTGCAAAAACGTGTTGGTGTCATTGCCATAAACGGCTGCTGCCTCTGCTTTAAACGCCAATATTCTGAGGATGAATTCTTCGCTTCTGAGATCTTTGAGTTGATAGATATCGGCAATGTAGTTGTCCATCCAGGCCTCAAAGCCTAAGATTCTATAATTGATATCATTGGAATCCAAATTATAAAAAAGAAGTTCAATATCTTGTTCGGCTTCATTGTAAAACCGCTGGTCTATTTCGGGTAGTTCTAGGATATATCTCGAACGAGGTTGGGTATAGAGTAGTCCGCATTTGCTGCCACTACAAATTTGAATGGTGCTGATTTTAGGTAGGGCTAGTTCGGTATTGAAAATACCCATGGTATCGAGCGTAACGGTTTGTAACCATTTTTTTTCTTTGGTGAATTGATTGGTGAGCTCATAGATCTGAAGTTCTTGCTCATTCAAAAACGAAAGACCACGTATTTGAACTTGACTCCACAATGGAGTACAAAAGAGAAAGCAGCCAACAAGAAATTTGAGGTTCACGTGCATCAAACGAGGAGCTCAGGTTTGGTTACAAATGGAGAGATATCAGCACCGTTTTGATACATTTCTCTGATGATACTGGAGTTGATAGCGCTATGCGCTTGTGCGGTTAAGAAAAAGACGGTGTCGATTCCCGAAATTGCATGGTTCATATGGCCAATACTGCGCTCATATTCGAAGTCTTTGGCATCGCGCAAGCCTCGAACAATATGTGTAGCACCTATTTCTTTACAAAATTCAACGGTTAGTTTCTGAAAAGAGGCCACCTGAATTTTGTTATTTGCGGCAAAAAGCGCGCGGATATGTTGAATCTTTTTGTCGGTAGCAAAAAGTCCTTGTTTTTTGGAATTGATACCAACACCAATGATTACTTCATCGAATAAGCTCAGTGCTTGATGAACAATTGCTTCGTGGCCTTTGGTAAAAGGATCAAAGCTTCCAGGAAAAAGGCAGCGTTTCATATCGTATGCTTGAAAAAACTAAAATAAACATTTCCAAAATTTCGGCAAGCATCGAATTGTGGTAGTGCTGAAAAATCATGTTGTTTGCCGTGCTCAATAATGAGTAGTCCGGTAAGGCTCAAAAGTTCTTTTTCAAAAATGGTGGTAATGAGCTCTTCGTGGAAACCTAAATGATAGGGTGGATCGGCAAAAATGAGGTCGTACTGGGTGTTTTTTGCATTGCGACAATAAATGACACAGTCCGATTTATAGACCTGCATTTGCTCGGTAATTTGGAGGGTCTGAACATTTTGTTTGAGGTATTGCACACAGCGCGGATGGCTGTCTATGGCCAACAAATGCGCAGCTCCTCGGCTCACAAATTCAAATGAAATATTGCCGGTTCCTGCGCAAAGATCGAGAACGCGTATATCTTCTAAATCAAACATGTTCGCCAACATATTAAACAGACCTTCTTTGGCGTAATCTGTGGTGGGTCTGGAAGGAAAGCCCGGCGGTGTGGCAAAGCGTTTGCCTTTTAATGATCCTCGAATGATGCGCACAAAATTTGGTTTTGGTAAGTGGGGGTGTCGTAAAATGTAGTCTGGTAGTGTTCGAAATCTTTGAATTGCTTTAGGAGCGCCTCAAAACTCCTGAAGTCAAAATTAGCGCTTGCGTCGTAGAGGTCGAGTTGCACATGGTTGGGCAACTGAAGCTTCTGTTGTTGGGCCAAAAGAAAATAAAGAATATCGCTGACTTGTTGGTATTCGTTGGTTGTGCAGCTCAATAATTGCCGTTCCTTAAAACACAGCAAGACAAAATGGGATTTTTCAATGAGCAGTGCAACCCGATCTGTTGCGTTATTTGCTTTCAAGTACTGAATTTGGTGCGCAATGCTATGTTTAACCAGCGTTACTTGAAGTTCATATTTAGCGTAGTCGTATAGCCATATAGGGATGCTGTAAATAAAGACGAGGTCGAGGTCTTCTAATATTTGATAGTTGAGGAAATATTGACTTGTCAACGGACCATGGTTGAGTTGGTAGTAGGCCGTTAGCTGAGTGGGGTCAAAAAGTGCTCTTGGAAAGAGCGTGTAGTCCGGGCCAAACCAAAAACAAGGACCAAGCGTACTTTTTAAGAGTGCTTCTTTGATTGGGTTTGACATGCGCTCCTTTGCAAAAGGTTTATCCATTTCTAGTGGATAGCTTGAATCTAACACGCTTGTTTGCGTCTGTTCGAGCATTAATAGTATTGAATCGGAATAATGAAGTACCAAACGCGACATAGCTTGTTTATAAGTCTTTTGGTTTGTGGCCTAAGTGCAAAGCTACAATATTTAATTTTGTTAAAGCGCAGAACGCCTCATTGATGACCCAGCAACTAATTTTTACCTCAGATCAAAACCAAGCTTTTGAACAATTCTTGGTGTTTTTGCGCGCCCATGAAGCAAGAAAAGTTTGGGTGCTAACAGGTTTTGCCGGCACCGGTAAATCGACACTTATTGCTCATATCGTCAAGCAAATGCACCAAGAAAAGCTTTCTTTTAAATTATTGGCGCCAACAGGGCGTGCAGCTAAGGTGCTTTCCAATTATGCGGGTTTTCCTGCAAGCACGATTCACCGACACATCTACTTTTCCGGTGGCGAATTAAGCAACCAAGGTCTTTCTTTGGCTAAAAACCTACACAAGAATACGCTGTTCTTTGTAGATGAAGCTTCAATGCTTCCTGCAAGTGCTTCCTTTGAGGCCAACAACGTATTAGAAGACCTACTCAATTATGTTTACGGCGGTGAAAATTGTCATTTGGTCTTTATTGGAGACCCCGGGCAGTTACCTCCGGTCGGACAAGACCACAGTATTGCCCTTTTACCCAAATTATTCTTGGAGGCCTTTCCATCGCTATTCATTTGGCATAGTCATTTGAGTCAGGTGGTGCGGGTAAAAGAAAATTCAGGCATTCTTTCGGTGGCCACTTTTCTGCGTCAAAAGCATACGTACACACTTCCAATACTTCCAAAACTCAAAAATCTAGATGATGCAACCGTGCTTCAAATTCATGGAGGTGAATTTCAAGATTATTTAGAGCAATCTATTGCCGATGTAGGAACAGATGAAACCATACTATTGACCTTGGCCAATAAACGGGCCAATCAGTGGAATTTAGAAATTCGAAACCGCCTGTTTTACCGAGAAGAGGTATTGGAGAAGGGCGATGTTCTGATGGTCGTAAAGAATAATTATTTCTGGCTAGACCCGAGCTCAAAAATGGGCTTTATTGCCAATGGCGAACTGGCACGCATAGAGCGGGTTAAAAAATTTGAGGCTTACTATGGCTTTGAATTTGCCGAACTTGACTTAAAATTTGTAGACTACCCCGATCAAGGATCAATTACCTGTAAGGTACACGTCCAAAGCTTATTGGAAGAAGGTCCAAATCTAAATCGAGACTTGATGCGCAAGTTGTTCTATGCCATTGAAGCAGAACACGCCGATATCAAAAACAAACAAAAGCGCTACAAAGAAGTCTTAAAAAACCCGTACTTCAATGCGCTTCAGATCAAATATGCGCATGCAGTCACAGTACATAAAGCGCAAGGAGGGCAGTGGGCACATGTATACGTAGACTACGGTTTTGTTCCGGAGGAGCGCAAGAATGCTGCTTATTTAAGATGGCTTTATACAGCCCTGACTCGAGCCAGTGAAAAACTATATTTACTCAATTTTCCGGAAGATTTTTTCGAAACTAATTAGACCAATGGTCAAATGCTTTTTGCTGTGCGGCAATTCGTTCGGTATGCATCTGTACCTGATGGGTCACAAAAAAGTGCCGGTCAACTTCCGGAATAAAACGCTCAAGAAGCTGGCCATTGCGCTCTATCAATAAGGTCTTGTTCTGGTTTTCATAGAAAGCCAACCAATGATCTAAACTCGGAAGCGCGCGCATTCCATTGACTGCAATAAGGAGATCGCCAATTGCTAAACCACCGGTGTCTGCCGGAGAACCCGGGTAGATGCTCAATACTTGCCAATCTTTACCTATTTGCTGTACTTTCATGCCGAGGCGCGCTTCTGCATAGCTTTTGCTCGGGTTTTGCTGTAGCTGTAGCCCAAAGTAATCAAAGGCCTCCTGCAGGAGCGCCTCATAGGCACAGGTCCCTAAAACGTAATCGGCAAAAAAGGAGTCAAATGATTCTCCCGCTAAATTTTCAAGGGTTGTTTGGTAATCAGCAAGCGTATAACCTTTTTGCGCTACACCAAAATTGAAGTAGAGGGTTTTGATGACCTGTTCAATACCTATTTTATTTTTTGTCGCTTTGCGCAGTCGGTAATCGACGTAGAAGGCCAACAAGCAACCCTCTGTGTAGATGGAGACTTTTCTGCCTGGTGCACCAGGTACATAACCGTCTAACCAAGTGTCAAAAGATGCAGTTGCAACACTCATGCTAAAACGACCAGGGTTGTCTAGGTGTTTTTGAACTTGTTTGCTGAGTTCTATTAGGTACTGTTCTATACTAAAAACACCACTTTTGAGTAAATAGAGATCGCCCAAATAGGTGGTGATCCCTTCGTAAATTAGCCCCGTCTGCGCGTAGTTCTCGCGCTTGAAGTTGTAGGGCTGCATTTCAGATGGTCTGAGTGCTTTGATATTCCATGAATGGTAGAGTTCATGCGAACAAACACCAAGTAATTCTGTATAAAGGATTCCGAAAACATCGCAAGAAGGCCCTAGGGCAATCACAGTAGAATCTAAATGCTCTACACCATGGTAGGCGGCATAAGGCAAGGATTGAATCAAAAATGTGTACTCCTTGCATGGGAATTCACCAAAATCTTGAAGCTGACGCTTGGTGAATTTTTCAAAATCTTCTAAAACGCGATCCCAAGGAATCATTTGCTGCTGATTGAAGCAAATATGAAAGCTGTATTCATTTACCAGGTAAGACCTTCGTTCTATTGCTGCACTGCATATCAAAGGGCTATCTGCCAAACGTTCAAAATTGGGTATCTCACACTTGTTATCTTCATCAAAATGTAAAGCAGAAGCAATTTGCCATGCTGCTGGAATATGCAATTTTAGTTGGTAGGCTTGTTGAGCCTGGGCAGCGTCGTAAAAAAAGCAATTGACCGGGTTGATGTATAGTTGTGTTGGGTCGAGAAAGGTAGAGCCGGCATTGAGTTCAGCGGCATAATAGCTGTAGCTTATTTTAATTTGAGTCAGGCCTTTGGTAGCAATAACCCAAGTGTCTTTTGCCGTTTTGTGCACAGCAAGAGGTTGGTTGTCTTCTCCAAATGCTTTGAAACCTTTGATGTTTTTTGCAAAGTTTCCGATCTCATAACGCCCTGGGCGCCAGCTGGGTAATTCTAATTGGAGTTCGTTTAATGCTGCATCTTGTTCAAAGACGGCGCTCAACTGAATGTAGCGCTGTTGAGCTTGTTGACAATATACTTGGTAGCGCACCATGATTTTAGGCGTATAATTCAGCTTGGAGTTGGGCTATTTTATCGTCGTGAAGGTAATCGTCGTAGGGCATCATTTTGTCAATAATTCCATTTGGCGTGAGTTCAACAATGCGGTTGGCAACGGTGCTCACTAATTCGTGGTCATGTGAGGTGAAAAGTAGTGTGCCTTGAAATTCTTGCATGGCGTTGTTGAGTGCCGTAATAGACTCGAGGTCGAGGTGGTTGGTGGGTTCATCCATCAAAAGCAAATTGGCTTTGGCGAGCATCATTTTAGAGAGCATACAACGTACTTTTTCACCACCAGACAATACCTTAGCCATTTTCATCGCTTCTTCTCCGGTAAAAAGCATGCGCCCGAGAAAGGTACGTAGGTATACTTCTTCGCGTTCTTCATCGGTATGTGCATATTGACGCAACCAATCTATGAGGCTAAGCTTTGCCTCAAAGTAATGGTGGTTGTCGTTGGGCAAATAGGCTGTGGTTATGGTGGTCCCGAAAGTGATTTCACCGCCATCCGATTTGAGGTTGCCGGAAAGAATTTCAAAGAAGTGGGTAAGAGCAACTGAGTCTCTGGAAATAAAAGCAATTTTGTCGCCTTTGTTGACGGTCAGGTAAAAATCTTTAAATAGCGTTTTGCCGTCAGCCGTTTTACTGAGGTTTTCTAAGCTCAAAATTTGATTACCGGCATCGCGCTCTTGATGAAAGGTGATACCAGGATAGCGTCTAGACGAAGGTTTAATTTCTTCGAGGTCGAGGTTGTCGAGCATTTTACGACGGCTGGTAGCTTGTTTAGATTTAGCTGCGTTTGCTGAGAACCGCGAGATAAACTCCATGAGTTCTTTTTTCTTTTCTTCGGCTTTTTTGTTTTTGTCGGCACGCTGGCGAGAAGCAAGCTGCGAAGACTGGTACCAAAAGGTGTAGTTACCTGTAAACATATTGAGTTTACTGTAATCGATGTCGCAGATGTGCGTACAGACCGTATCCAAGAAGTGTCTGTCGTGAGAAACGACAATAACGGTATTTCTGAAATCTAATAAGAAGTCTTCTAGCCAAGAAATGGTTTTAAGATCGAGGTCGTTGGTGGGTTCATCTAAAATCAGCACATCGGGGTTGCCAAAAAGCGCTTGAGCAAGCAATACGCGTACTTTGAGGTCGTTCGATAGTTCTTCCATGAGCATATAGTGCTTGGATTCATCAATGCCTAAGTTGCTCAGAAGGGTAGCTGCATCGGTTTCGGCATTCCAGCCCTCTAAATCTGCAAATTCACCTTCTAGTTCTGCTGTTTTCATGCCGTCTTCGTCGCTGAAATCTTCTTTGGCATAAAGCGCATCTTTTTCGACCATGATTTCGTAAAGGCGTTTGTGCCCCATGATGACTGTTTGCAACACAGCAATTGAATCAAACTCAAAGTGGTTTTGCTTGAGAAAAGCCATGCGCTTACCTGGCTCGAGGTCTACGCGGCCAGTTGTAGGGTCTTGGTCTCCGGTTAATATTTTGAGAAAAGTAGACTTGCCGGCACCATTGGCACCAATAACGCCGTAGCAGTTACCGTTGACAAATTTAGCGTTGACTTCATCAAAAAGTACGCGTTTACCGAATTGAAGAGAGAGGTTTGAAACCGAAAGCATCCTATAAATTTTTGCGCAAAGATAGGCAAAAGAAATCAGCTATTCTTACACGTATAAATGAAGGCAGGAGGGAAGTTGAGGGCCGTGTAATCGATTTGCACGTGCTTGAAATGCGCACCGTAAAGTTTTCGAAGACCTCTGGTATATTGAAATTGGATCAGTTTACCATTTGCATTTAAATTTTGCTTGATTTCTTCTAAAATGGTTTGTCTGAGTGCAGCAGGAAAGTTGGATAGCGGCAAGGAAGACAAGATGTAATCTGCTTTAGGAAGCTTAAGGTTATGAAGAATTTGCGTGATGTCTGTGGCTGAACCATGAACCAAGTGCAAATGTGGTGCGTCAAATTTATTGCGAAGATCCTTGAAAAAAGCGTCGTTGAGTTCAATAACGACCAACTGGCAAGGAGTAGCGATTTTGGAGAGCAGTTCTTTGGTAAATACGCCAGTGCCGGGCCCAAGTTCGATAATTACCTTGGCTTCATTAAACTGAATGGGCTTCAGCATTTTTTTGCTCAGAAAACGAGAACTTGGAAGCATTGATCCGACCGTGCGATTGGATTTGAAAAATTCTCTTAAAAAGGATCGTTTGGACATTAATCTTGGGCAATTGTAGCTTGTGCACCTTGGATAATTCCGATAATTTGACCTTTTAATAGCTGATCATGAAACGGGCTAAAACGCCATTGTTCTGCACGCATGTTGGCAACGTATGGGCTACTAGGGTCAAAGAGTGTGAGTTCAGCCCTTGCGCCAATTTCAATAGAAGAGGGTGCGAGGTCCAAAACTTTTCTTGGACCTACCGTTAAAGCGCTAATAATTTGTTCTATGGCGTGTGGTTTTTGGGTCATTAGGGCCGAAAAAACGGTTTCTAATTGAGGTGAGCCAAAATGAGCAAGGTCAAATTCAAGTTCTTTTTCCTCGGGATCAGCCGGGCGGTGGTCACTGACAATGGCGTCTATAGTACCGTTGGTAACGCCAGCCCATAGCGCCTCTTGATCAGCAGCAGTTCTGAGTACAGGTAGCACTTTGAAACGGGTGTCAAAGCCCAACATTTTTTCTTCGGTAAAGCAAAGATTCATGAGGTGTACATCGGCGGTGAGGTCAAGGCCTTGTTTTTTGGCAGTTCTTACGAGTTCAACACCTTCAGCTGTGCTAAGGCCAGAAAGGTGCATTTTACCACCTGTATAAGCCAATAAGCGAATATTTCTTTCTATTTCGATGAGTTCTGAAATGTGTGGATCTGCTTTCAAGCCAGTGCGCGTAGAAGCACTCCCTTCATTGACCTGTGCTTTTGCACTCAAAGATGCATTGCGCGCCAATAAAGCAACACGCCCACCAAAATCTTTGGTGTAGAGCAAGGCGCGGTGGAGTAAACCTGCACTTGGGCTTTGTGTGTCGTCGGTAAAGAGACGAACACCCGTAGTGAAGAGTTCATACATTTCTGCGAGTTCTTCGCCAGCGTTTCCTTTAGAGAGGGCTCCATTGATGCCAATGAGCGTTGTGCTATTTTGACCCTGTTGTTGAACGTAGGTTACCAGTGCTTTGTTGTCCATGACTGGCTGTGTGTTGGGTTGGATGTACACGCGTGTGTAACCACCAGCACTTGCAGCGTCAAGGCCACTTGCTATGGTTTCTTTTTGTTCATAGCCTGGGTCGCAGAAATCTGTTTTGAGATCGATAAAGCCCGGGGCAACGCAAAGGTTTGGCGCAGTAACTTGTAGCGCATCGGTATGTTGTAGTCCTGGACCTATTTCAGTAATGACACCGTCGATAAGCAGAAGATCTACCTTTTGTTGATTCCAGCTTGACTGTGGGTCGTATATTTTTGCGTTGTTGATTTGAATTTTCATTTCCACCATTTTAACAAAGAGAGTTCCACTAAGAGAAAAATAAGTCCAAAAATTAGAAAGAGGCGCCAATAGCTATTGTTCTCCTTGAGTTCTATAGCGGTGAGGCTTTGTCCTTCTTTGATTTGGTTAAAGTTACAATTTTTTATTCCGTTCGATTCGAGTAAATCAATAAGTTCACTTTTTGATAGCAATTTGAGTTGAGACTCTATGCGGTTGTAGTTAAGCGCTATTTGGGCAAGTGTTTCGATACCTTTGAGTTCATATAAACCAGCTTTTAATCTCTCGAGTGCTGCGGTACCTCCAATTTGTAGGCGAAGGTTATTGGGTGTACCTACATACTGCACAATGAATTCTGTTTCTGCTGAGATGAAGCGCAGTGGTGCTTCATTTGAATGACTGGCCCTCACTTTAATTTGCGCATCTTTTCCGAGAATGGCATAATTGGGATAGCGTTGACTTGCAAATTCAGCACAGCGCAATAATATGGTCGGGAACAGTGACTGATTAACCATACTGCCAAAAGAGGTTTGTAGGGCAGTGGTCCATAAAAAAGCAGTTGTATTGCTGCGCATAAACAGCGCTTGACCAGAACGGGCAATGAGAAGTGGTGTAGCGCTGCTGTTTGCAGCATTTAGCACACTGTAGGCTTTTTTAACCATTGGCACGTTCCATTTTTGTTGTTTTTTTTCAAATACGCCGCTAAAGAATGGGTCGGCGTCGTTTATGCGCTGTAAGTTCAGTGCATTGGCTTGAGGTGCACCAAGTTCGCAAAGGGAGAGCTCGCGAAGTAGCGGGTTATAATCATTGAATGTAATGGCCTCACCTGGAATAATTAAGATGCGTTGCCCATTTTGGTGGGCTGTAAGTAGATCTTCTCGAAGCCCGCTAGAGATTTCGTCGAGCCCATTCAAGACGATGAGGTCAGTTTCAGCAAGTGCGGTGGAGGATACTTGCCCTGGAAGGGTCTTCCATACTTTATAGCGTTCCTCTACTGCAAACGCCTTGGCCACGTTAGGGCTTGAATTGGCCTCTTCTATCAAGTATATGTTGGTCTGGTCTGGGACTTCATAAGAAAAATACCAAGTGTCGTCGAAATGGATTTGTTGGTCGTTGATATGTGCCTGACACAACACACTACCATTGTTGATTTCTTTATAAGGAAAACTGGCGATTTGTTCAGCGCCTGCTTCAATTTGCATGAACATGGTGCGTTTGATTTGCCCAATTTTGATGTTGAGTTCCAAGCGTTTTTTTGCTTGAGTTCCAAAATTTTGGACCCTAACCATGAGCATTTGATCCGTATTTATATGATGGGTAGGTTTGGCAAACCAAATGCTATCAATATAGGCGTTTTGGTTTTGCTGTGCCTTGAGTTGATAGGCAAAAAAGGACTGATTTGCTTCGGGCTTTTGCTGTTCAAGTTGAGCCTGACTTTGCTGAAAATCGGAGATGAAAACCTGTTTAATTTGTCCGAGTTTTTCTTTGAGTTCTTGGTGTTTTTTGATTTGTCTTTGTTGCCAGCTTAGTACGTCGTCGAGTGTGCGGGTCAGGGCATAACTTTCAATTTGATCTAGGTAGCGCAGGGCTTCGGCTTTGGTCTGAAATCTTTGTTCGACATGATTGAGTGCATTGCTGCAAATCAGTACACGTGTGGCTGGGCTAACCGTTTGTAGCATGCGCTTTGCGAGTTCGCGTCCTTCTGAAAGGAGGGTTCCTTCGGTGCCAATTGCAGTCATGGAGAAAGAGTTGTCCAGATAGATCAAAAGCGCAGGTTTGCCGCTGCGTTGGCCTTCTCCATTTTTACTTTGTGGCTGTGCAAAGGCAAAGATTAAAGCCGTGAAGGCAAGAAGTCTGGATAGAAGAACGAGAAGTTGCTTGAGTTTTCTGGTACTTTGTTGTTCCTTTTCGAGGAATTGAATAAAGCGCAACGACGAAAAATAAAGGGTCTTGCGTTTTCTAAAATGAAAAAGATGAATAACAATTGGAATAAGTAGAAAGAAAAGGAACCATAAGCGTTCTGGGTGTACAAATTCCATATATCAAAGGTAATAAAAATCAACAATTATGCTAAAAAAAAACTGCCCTTGTTGGGGCAGTTTAAGGACGATTGGAATCAGGTAAAGTCAGTTTTTAATGGCGTCTAGACGTGCTTTGTATTCCTTCGCTTTTTCGATATTACCAAGTTTCATATTGGTTTTGTAAAGAATATCTAAGATCGCTTTGTCATTTTCATTTTGAGCTGCATATTTTTCGAGCGGATCCAATGCTTGTTTAAAAAGATTCATGGCCTCGGCTTCTAGTGTTGCTGCCTTGGGGTCTTTGTAGTCTAGCTCTACTGTGGCATTGCGCTTTTCTACGGCAAGATTATACAAGTGCGCACCGAGTTGATAAAGTGCCTCGCTGTAGTTAGGATCAATTTCGAGGGCTTTTTGCAGTGCTGCAGTGGCTTTATCATTTTCTTTTTTGTCCATGTAGCTCGTGCCGAGTACGTAATAGAGTTGCTTGTTAAGCGGATCGAGCGCAAGCGCTTTGTTGATATAGGTTTCGGTTGCTGTTACATCGCCTTTTTGCAGGTTAATATTGACCAAACTAATCAGGATATCAATATTTTGCGGCATGGCTTCAGCAATTTTGGAGGCAAATGCGATGGCTTCATCGTATTTTTTGGCAGCTAGGTAATCTTCAACGGCATAGTTGGCTGCCAAAGAGGTGTTGACTTCGGCATCTTTAAAGCTTTCGCCAATATACGTTTTCATTTCTGTTGCAGCCAAGAAAGCATCTGCAGCAGCTTCGTACTTTTTGGCATTGTAGGCAATGATACCCTGGTTAAACATGAAATCTACGCGGAGGTTGATAAAACTTAGTGCGTCACCAACCCAGGCTTTTTTGGGGTCTTCGAGTACCTTTTTGAAAGAGGCAACAGCAACTTCTTTGTTGGCAGCGAGGCTGGCTTCATTTAAAGGAGTTCCGTTGCTTGCTGCTTCAAGCGTAGCGGTTTCGTTGAGCGCATAGTAGATTTCTGCGCGATACAAGTGCATTTTAAAATCTTCGGCGGTTTCGGCATTTGCAGCGGCGAGGTCGATGAAATTTTTGGCCTCAGTGACAATTTTTATGTTTGCTGCAATTTCGCCAGTTGGGTTGTATTTGCGCATCAAAAGAATGGCGTCGGTGAGGTTCTTTTTTTGGGCAAAAGTAGCTGTGCTGATCACAAGACTCAGACCAGCCAGGAGGAGTTGTTTTTTCATTGCTTTAATTTTATTCGCTTGGTGCGTCGTTATTTTCAATTTCTGTGCCATTTTCTTCACCTTCGATGATTTCGTCTTCATCTTCATCTTCGGCGCGCGGAACGCGAGCTATGGCTGCGATTTCAGCGTTGGCCTTGAGGTTGATAAGTTTGACGCCTTGTGCTGCACGACCCATAGTGCGTATGGTGTCAATGTGCATGCGGATGGTAACGCCAGATTTGGTAATGATCATGAGGTCGTCTTCGTCGAAAACATTTTGAATAGAGAGGAGCTTGCCTGTTTTATCGGTAATGTTTAACGTTTTGACACCTTTGCCACCACGGTTGGTGATGCGGTAAACGGGTTCGTTGTCTTCTGGATCATTGAGGAAGGTGCGCTTGCCATACCCTTTTTCTGACACCACTAAAATCGTAGAGAAGATGTCTTCTACGCAGATCATGCCAATGACCACATCTGAGGCAGAAGTGAGCGTTACACCGCGCACACCTGAGGCATTTCGGCCCATCGGACGAACGGTAGACTCGTTGAAGCGAATCGCACGCCCTTCACTGGTGGCCAATACGATTTCGTTGCTACCGTTAGTAAGTTTTGCTTCGAGTAGTTCGTCGTTGTCTCGGATTCCGATGGCGTTGATTCCATTGCTGCGCGGTCTTGAATAGGCCTCGAGCGAGGTTTTTTTGATGACCCCTTGCTTGGTACACATCACGATAAAGTTGTTTTCGACGTAGTCTTTATCGGTGAGGTCGAGGACTTTGACGTAGGCTTTGACTTTGTCGTCTCCAGGAATATTAATAAGGTTTTGGATGGCGCGCCCTTTGGAGGTTTTATTGCCTTCTGGTATTTCGTATACGCGCATCCAGAAACAACGTCCTTTTTCTGTAAAAATGAGGAGGTAGTTGTGGTTGGTGGCGACAAATAGATGTTCGAGGAAGTCTTGGTCCCGGGTGGCGGAGCCTTTGGAGCCCATGCCGCCTCGGTTTTGCACTTTGTATTCTGCGAGGTTTGTACGCTTGATATAGCCTGCGTGAGAAATTGTAACGACTACTTCTTCGTCGGCGATGAGGTCCTCCATGCGCATTTCACTGGCGCTGTATTCGATTGAGGAGCGGCGTTCGTCACCGTATTTGGCGCGCACTTCAGAGAGTTCATCTTTGATGATTTGCATGCGGCGCTCTTCGCGGTCTAAGATGTCTTTTAGATCGGTAATGAGCTTCATAAGCTCGTCGTATTCTGCTCTGAGTTTGTCTTGCTCTAGGCCAGTGAGTTGGCGCAAGCGCATATCGACAATGGCACGGGTTTGGATTTCTGACAAACCAAAACGGGTTGCCAAGCGCTCTCTTGCGTCGTCCGGACTGGCCGATGTTTTGATGATTTCAATGACTTCGTCGATGTTGTCTGAAGCGATGATGAGACCTTCTAGGATGTGGGCGCGCTCTTCTGCTTTACGCAATTCAAAACGCGTTCGGCGAATAACGACTTCGTGACGAAACTCTACAAACTCTTGAATGAGGTCTCGGACGTTCAATAAGCGAGGACGGCCGTCGACCAAACAAATATTGTTGACGGAAAAAGAGGTCTGGAGTTGGGTAAACTTATAGAGTTTGTTGAGCACCACATTGGCAATGGCGTCGCGTTTGATTTCAAATACAATGCGCATACCATTGCGGTCAGATTCGTCGCGCAAGTCGGAGATGCCTTCTATTTTTTTATCGTTAACCAAGTCGGCGATCTTTTTGATCATTTCGGCTTTGTTGACTTGGTATGGAATTTCGGTAACAATGATTTGCTCCCGGCCGTTTTCTTCTTCGATTTCAGCTTTTCCACGGATAACAACACGGCCTCGGCCCGTTAAAAAAGCGTCTCGAACACCTTCGTATCCGTAGATAATACCACCTGTCGGAAAGTCAGGAGCTTTGATGTATTGAAGTAATTCTTCTGGTGTAATGTCGTTGTTGTCGATGTAGGCTACGATCCCGTCTACAACTTCTGTGAGGTTGTGCGGTGCCATGTTGGTGGCCATTCCCACGGCAATTCCAGAAGCACCATTGATAAGTAGGTTTGGGATTTTGGTGGGCATTACGGTGGGCTCTTGCAATGAGTCGTCAAAGTTGGGACGAAAATCGACCGTTTCTTTTTCCAGATCGTCGAGCATTTCTTCGGCAATTTTGCGCAAGCGTGCTTCTGTGTAACGCATGGCAGCAGGGCTGTCGCCGTCGACAGAGC
>Ga0315905_10000946_pt1 | contig 31584 bp, 22 predicted proteins | sample LakEriMetagenome_5_FD_203522 | JGI IMG/M metagenome (GOLD analysis project Ga0315905, IMG submission 203522) | Freshwater fungal communities from buoy surface, Lake Erie, Ohio, United States - Buoy 4 MA121 | ecosystem: Environmental > Aquatic > Freshwater > Lake | place: USA: Lake Erie, Ohio... | reverse complement strand
TACTCCTTTTCGGTAGCCTACGGCGCGCATACAGGTATAGGAACCCTTCCCGTTCTCTATTATGGAAACGAAGAGCAACGCAAAGCCTTTGCAACGAAACTCTCAACCGGTGAATGGTTAGCTTGTTATTGTTTAACAGAACCTGAATCGGGCAGTGACGCGAACAGTGGAAAAACAAAAGCAGTCCTTTCTGAAGACGGAAAAAATTATGTGATTTCAGGTCAAAAAATGTGGATAACCAATGCCGGTTTTGCTGATCTATTTACCGTGTTCGCTAAAATTGATAACGATGAAAACTTAACCGCTTTCTTACTTACAAAAGACATGGTAGGTATTGAGTTGAATGCCGAAGAGAAAAAAATGGGAATCAAAGGCTCATCAACGAGACAGGTGTTTTTCAACCAAGTTGCTGTACCTACTGAGAACATGTTGAGCGAAAGAGGGAACGGTTTCAAAATAGCAGTCAACATATTAAATATTGGAAGAATTAAACTTGCAGGTGGGGTTCTTGGCGGTGCGAAAGGATGCATCACTGAGGCGGTTAAATATGCTTTGTCCCGAAATCAATTCGGACGATCAATCTCTAAATATGGAGCTATAAAATCGAAACTCGGTGAAATGGCAATTCGTTCTTATGCCCTGGAAAGTGCGCTTTATCGTGCCACACAAAACATTGACGATGCCATAGAGGATTTGAAAAAAAATGGTGTAGAGAAAAACGCAGCTGTGCTGAAGGGTATAGCTTCATTCGCGCCAGAATGTGCCATGTTAAAGGTGTATGGAAGTGAAACCCTAGACTTCGTTGTAGATGAGTCTGTGCAAATTTTCGGAGGCATGGGATACAGCGCGGAATCTATGGTAGAACGTGCATATCGCGATTCTCGAATTAATCGCATATTCGAGGGAACGAATGAGATCAATCGCATGCTTACCGTGGATATGATATTGAAAAAAGCAATGAAAGGTGAATTGGACTTAATGGGCCCCGCCATGAATGTTGCCAATGAACTTATGTCAATTCCAGACTTTTCTGAACCTAGTGAAAATGTGTTTGAACGCTATTTGAATTTTGTAGAAGGATTCAAAAAAAGTGTACTCATGATTGCAGGAAGTGCTGCTCAGAAATTAATGATGCAGCTTGCTAAAGAACAGGAAATACTCATGAACATAGCCGACATGTGCATATTCACTTACATTGCTGAAAGTACTGTATTGCGCACTCAAAAGAGATTTGAATTACAACCGGAAAATTCAGATGTTCAATTGGAAATGATGAAGACCTTGGTAGTAGATCTTGGAGATCGCATACATAAATGTGGAAAAGATGCGCTTTATGCATTTACAGAAGGAGATGAGCAACGCATGATGCTCATGGGACTGCGCAGATTCACAAAAACGGAGGCACACAATGTAAAAGATGCTAGAAGAAAAATTGCTGACGCCCTTATTCAAGCGGAAGAATATTGCTTCTGAAAAAGTGGGAGTTAATTTCCCACTTCACAATGAAATTTAATGCGCATGAGTCGAAGTTCGTCTTCTTCGTAATCGCCATCGAAATACACTTCTGCCTCGCGAAGATCATCGGTTTCCGACTGCATGAAATATTCCATAATTTCTTCTTGCGCGTCTTCGTCTATTTCGTCATCAATGAAATAATTGATTTGAAGTTTCGTACCCGCATGAACAATGGTTTCAATTTCATCTAACAAATCACGGTATGATTTACCCAATCCTTTTGCAATATCACTGAGCGGAATTTTTTTGTCAATGTTCTGAATAATTTGAATTTTGTGCCCACTCTTGGTGTGAGCGCTCTTCATTACAAAATCCTCAGGACGTACAATCTCATTTTCTTCAACGTACTTAGCAATTAGGTCAATGAATGGTTTTCCAAATTTCATTGCCTTGCCCTTTCCTACTCCGCCTACGTGTGATAACTCATCGAAAGTAATGGGGTAATTTGAAGCCATTTCCTCCAGAGATGGCTCTGAAAAAATAACATACGGAGGCAAGGATTTTTCCTTCGAAACTTTCAAACGTAATTCCAAAAGCATTTTAAACAGCAATTCATCTGCGGCTCCTGATCCAGCGCCTTTCACTCCTGTTGCATCAAAGTCATCATCTACTTCACCTATTTCCTCTTCACGAACCAATTTCAAATCATAAGGTGATTTCAAAAAAGCCTTTCCTTCCTCGGTGATTTTCAGTGTGCCATAGGTCTCTATTTCTTTTCGAATTAAATTCAAAACAAGCATTTGTCGAATAACTGCATTCCAGAACTTTTCACTTTCATGCTTGCCCGCTCCAAACAATGAACTTTTATCTGCCTTATAGGTGACCACTTCACTGTTTTTCTGACCTTCCAAGACATTGCAAATAAATTTAGCCTTATGTGTTTCTTTGAATTCCTTGATGGTTTTTAAAATGAGTTCTATTGGTTCCTTACCATTGAATGTGTCCTTCGGTTTTCTGGAATTGTCATCCATGTTTGCTCCTTCGCCGGTAACTTCATCCCACTCCTCGCCAAAATAATGTAACAAGTATTTCCTGCGACTCATTGCGGTCTCGGCGTATGCCATTACTTCGTGCAACAATTGCATACCTATCTCTTGTTCGGCTACTGGTTTCCCATGCAGAAACTTTTCTAATTTCTCTACGTCTTTAGGAGAATAAAATGCCAAGCAATGTCCTTCGCCACCATCTCTTCCAGCCCTTCCCGTTTCTTGATAATAGCTTTCTAGGCTCTTCGGTATATCGTGGTGAATAACAAACCGCACGTCTGGTTTATCTATTCCCATTCCGAAAGCAATGGTTGCGACAATAACGTCTACATCTTGCATCAAAAATTTATCTTGAACATCGTTCCGTTGGTGACTATCCATTCCGGCATGATACGGCAATGCTTTAATACCATTTGCAATTAAGAGTTCCGCTATCTCTTCAGTTTTCTTTCTTGACAAACAATATACAATACCACTTTTCCCCGAGTGCCCCTTAATGAATTGGATCATTTGCTTCATCACATTCAACTTGGGCTTTATTTCATAAAATAGATTTGCTCTGTTGAATGAGGATTTGAATACTGCAGCATCGAGCATTCCCAAATTCTTCTGAATGTCATGCTGAACCTTCGGGGTTGCCGTTGCAGTGAGTGCCATAATAGGCACATCAGCTATTTGCTGTATAATGGTTTTAAGACGTCGATACTCTGGACGAAAATCATGGCCCCACTCTGAAATACAGTGTGCTTCATCAATAGCTACGAAAGAAATTTTACACGACTTCAAAAACTCAATGTTCTCATCTTTTGTCAATGACTCAGGTGCCACATAGAGCAACTTGGTCTTTCCGCTGAGCATTTCCTTCTTGACCTTTGTTATTTCGGTTTTGTTTAGTGATGAGTTTAGGAAATGTGCAATTCCGTCTTCATTTGAGAACCCTCGCATGGCATCGACTTGATTTTTCATAAGTGCGATGAGCGGAGAGACAACAATGGCAGTTCCTTCTGACATTAAAGCGGGCAATTGGTAACACAATGATTTACCGCCACCAGTTGGCATAATCACAAACGTGTCTTTTCCACTAAGAACACTATCAATGACACTCTCTTGAAGACCTTTAAAATTCGAAAAACCAAAAAATTGCTTCAGTGCATTTTTTGGAGAAATATCTGTAATGACCATATTAATCTATCTGTTATGAAAACACACGAATAACAATTTGGTTTATTCGTTAAAAAATCATTAACGAAATTAACGCTATTTCTTGGTCCTTTCCAAATATTCTTACAGGCAACTTTTTTCAATGAATATCTTTGATTTCGTCGCATATTTGCCGTGAAATTTTCGCTCGTTGGATTTATTAAACACCATACGTACCACTCTTGCCACTGAGGCCCATGCATTGCAACAGCTGTCAGAATTTAGCGGCAACGAATACTCAAAAGTCATTCATGAAATTCTGAGTGGACGCCCCGTGGTGGTTACAGGCATAGGTAAGAGTGGAATCATTGCACAAAAATGGGTTGCAACATTCAACAGCACGGGTCAACCCGCTCAATTCCTTCATGCAGCAGAGGCTATTCACGGAGATCTTGGGCTTGTTCCGGACGAAGCGCTTGTTTTTTGTTTATCAAAAAGCGGCAACTCACCTGAGATTCAATTCCTTGTTAACCTTTTAAAAATGCGAGGCGCATTCATTGTAGGGGTTGGAACGAATACAAGTAGTCATTTATCGGAAAATGCACACGTGTTTATTCAAACTCCAATGGAGAAAGAGGCCTGTCCGAATAATTTAGCACCCACTGTAAGCACTACATTGCAGCTTGCTGTTGGTGATGCATTTGCTGTGGCCCTCATGACCGCGCGGAATTTTAAAAGTGAAGATTTTGCCAAACACCACCCCGGAGGTGCGCTTGGAAAAAACCTTTTCACACGAGTTGGAGATTTGATGAGAAAAAATTCATTAGCCCAAGTGAAATTAAATAGTAACCTTCATGAGGTTCTTATTGAAATTTCAGGCAAACGAGTTGGAGCTACACTTGTAATTGAAGAAGACCAAACCCGGGGAATTATAACAGATGGTGATGTTCGAAGATTCATTGAGAAGAATTCATCCATCAACTTAGATCAGGTGCGTGCTTCAGATTTACTCAACCCCAATCCATCTTATATAGATAAAGAGGCATTGGCCGTTGAAGCCTACCGCATGATGGAGATAAAAAAAATCAATCAACTGGTCGTGAAAGAACAAAACAAACCTGTTGGATTCATTCACATACATGATATTTTGAGTGCGGGAATTAAATGAGTAGTGAAGAAAAAAATATGAGCTTTCTTGACCACTTGGAAGAGTTGCGCAAGCGTCTTTTCCGAATAGTGGTTGCTATGCTCATTGGTGTAACAGTCATCATCATTTTCGATGATTTTGTTATTGATAATATCATCATGGCTCCTAGATTCGATTGGTTCCCGACTTATGAATTTTTTTGTTGGTTGGGAAACAGCACTGGATTAGGTGATACACTTTGCTTAAAGCCTGCACAATTTCAACTGCAAAGTACCACCATGGGTGGAAACTTTTCGGCATACATGCTTGTCATTATTATTGGCGGAATTGTATTGGCTTTTCCATATATTTTTCATCAAATCTGGATGTTCATCAAACCGGGATTGCGGCAAAACGAGATTCAGGCTGTAAAAGGAATCGTTTTTTACGTTTCTGTGCTTTTCTTCAGTGGGGCCTTGTTTGGTTATTATGTTCTTTCTCCACTTTCCATTCAATTTTTGGGAAGTTTCACATTCGGAGATGTAGCAGTCAATTCAACCATTGTCTCGTATTTAAAACTATGCACCACATTGGTTTTGGGTACAGGATTGGTTTTTCAGTTACCCGTGCTGGTTTATTTTCTTGCCAAAATTGGATTGGTATCTGCTGCATTTTTGAAAAAATATAGAAGACACGCCTTTGTCATTAACCTCATCATTGCAGCAATTATTACTCCTCCAGATGTTACAAGTCAACTGTTAGTATCACTGCCCATCTTGCTTCTTTATGAATTAAGTATTCAAATTGCGAAGCGGGTAGAGTTGAAAAAATCACAACAAAAGTGACAAATTTCCCTTTGGCGTTCGACTATATTTTTTAGTATATTCGCCTGCATTATTGAAACTAAATTTTAATCACATGAAAAAACTTTACATGATTGGTGTTTTCAGTGCTATTGCTGCAACTTCTGTTGCGCAATGGAACGTACAAAACACTCCAAATCGCAAGACTTTCACTCGCAGTGAGGTTTCGCCTATGGTTTCTCGTCACGCTGAATTTTCAGGAATGAATTGGGAAAACCGTGTTACTTTATTAACTGAAGATTTCCAAGCGGTACCAGGAAACGTTCCTGCTGCATTGCCTTCAGGATGGTCTACGAACCAAGTTACTCAGCAGGACAATTCTACTGGTAACGCTTTCAAAACACACAACGCTACATCAGCCAATTCAGGTGGCTACTGGCCAGTACCAAACATTGCGGGTAACAAGTTTGCAGGTGCAAATGATGATGCTACGCCATGTGACTGTACAATGGATGACGTTTACATTCAATCTCCAACATTGGACTTTTCTGCTGCAACAAACATTGTGGTTTCTTTTGATATTTTCCACGATCAAAACTTCGGTGGTGGCGACGCTACGTTGCAAGTTTCAACAGACGGTGGAGCAACATGGAATATTGTACCAATCGGAGTTGACGATACAGGTGCAAACATTGATGTATTCCCAATTGATCAAGATTTCTGGCAGTCTTTGATTGTTCCAGTTTACGATCTTTCTGGTCAGTCTTCAGTGACTTTCCGTTGGCAGTGGACTGACAATGGTTCTTGGGCTTCAGGTTTTGCCGTTGATAACATTGTAGTTGGTGAATTACCTGCTTATGATGTTCGCGTAATTAAAACCAAAGTTGGTGACTGGAATCAGGCTACATTCGGTCTAGGTTTCTGGGATTACAACCGTATTCCACTGACTCAAGCAAGCGCAGTTAAAGCTACATCTGTTATTTTCAACGGTGGTTCGAACGACCAAGTTGATGCAACAGTAAACTACGAAGTTACTTTCAACGGTACTGCCGTTGCTGGATCACCATTCGCTGGTGCTCAAACTTCTGCGAGCTTCCTTTCTTTAGACAAGGACACCATTTCAGTTGCAACTACTTTCGTACCATCTGCAACAGGAACTATTCAAATCAACGCTACAGCAACTTCTGCAAGTGGTGATGATGATTTAACAAACAATGCTGGTTCTGCAACCATTGAAATGACGCAGTTCGAATATGGACGTGACTTCAACGCTGCACAGGCGTTCTTCGGTCCAACAACAGACTTCGAATTTGGTAATTTGTTTGATATTTATGCTGATGATGACTTCGGTGCAATTGATGTTGCAATTGGTGCTGGATCTACTGCTGGTGATCCAATCATTGGACGCATCTATTTATTTGAAGGATTCGATGCAGCTTCAGGTGACCCAATCTTCACTGACTTAGGAGTTGAAACAATCGAATACACAATCCAAGATGCTGACTTAAACAGTGTTGGTGAAGCGAACTTCGTTCACTTACCATTTGCTAACGCAGTAACTTTGAACGCAGATAACGTATATCTAGCCGTAGTTTCTTGTGTGGCTAACACACGTATTCCAGTTTCTGGAAGTAACGAATGGGTAACTTCTTGGTTCTTCGACGGAACTTGGGGTGCTACATTGTCTATTCCAATGGTTCGTTTGAACTCTGATGAGACCTTATCAGTAAACAACCTTTCAGCTGCAGCTTCTGCATTTGAATTGGGACAAAACATTCCGAATCCAAGCAACGGAAACACTACTATTTCATACAACCTTCCAAGCAATGAGCGTGTTACATTAACCGTACATGATTTGACTGGTCGTGTTGTTTCTTTTTCTAACGAAGGAATTCGTCCAGCAGGTAAGAATATGATCACCATCAACACCAACGCTCTTGGTGCAGGTGTTTATACTTACACATTAACTGCAGGTAATAACAGCCTAACGAAGAAAATGACTGTAAAATAATAGGGTCAATCTGAAAAAAAATCCCGCCATTGTGCGGGATTTTTTTATTAAAATCAATTACCTTGCATCCCATAAAACTAAATCTAAACGCATGAAAAAATTATTTACCCTTGCGGGAATGGTTTCTACTGCATTGTTCACGCAAGCGCAAATTAATCCGCTTTCTACAGACAATCAGACTCCTTTCTCTCCAAAAGCACCGACTGCAGCTGAAATGAGTATTTCGGCTCACAATTCAAATTCTGCTGCAACCACTCAGAATACTGATCGTGTTGTTGTATACAGCCAAGATTTCTCTTCTGGTTTCGGTAATATGACTACTGAAGATAGCGGAACAACTCCGATTTGGATGATTGCTAATGCCAACTCTCCAGGTGGTGAATTCTCTACAACTATTCCTGCACTTGCGTCTCCAACTGCAGCGAACGGATGGGCTATTTTCGACTGTGATTTATACAACACACCAATCTCGAACGGTGTTGAAGATGTGTCAGGATCTATGTCTACTCCTTCTATTGATTGCAGTGCATTAACTTCTGTAATTGTTGAATGGTCTCAGTACTTCCGTTATTGCTGCTTCTCAGCATCTCCACTAACTCTAGAAGTTTCTACTGATGGTGGTAACAACTGGACCGTTTTTCCTGCTCAAGGAAGCTTTGTTCCTAGCGCAAACACATTGTCTGGAAACTTAACAACTACTGTTGACATTTCATGTGCTGCAGCCGGACAGCCGAATGTACTTGTTCGTTGGGGATACAACACAGCAGTAGCTGCAGGTTACAGCCACTATTTCTGGGGTATAGATGATATTTCCATTTTTGACAATTCTTCTGTTAATGATCTTGAAATTTTACAAGTAACTAACGGAGATGTTTTCAATATTTGGGAATACCGTGTAACACCTTTTGAACAGCGTGTTTTTGCTGCTGATGGTGGAATGCTTGTAGGTGTTATTTACAAAAACAACGGAAGTGCCGATCAAACCAACACTGTCATCAACATTGACATTTTAGATGTTACTGGCGCAATCGTTGGCAACGCTGTTTCTGATTTGTTTACAATGGAAGCATTTGGAAATACTCCTGAGTGTCCTTCATTTTTAAATGACACATTATACATTCAAACCAACTGGGAACCAACTGCAATTGGCGATTATACCATTCGTGCAACCATATCAAGCTTGGATGCTACAGACGAAACTCCAACGAATAATACCTTAGATAAAACTATTGTTTATTCTACAGATGAATATGGACACGAAGACGAAGCTGGTCTTGACTTAGAGATTACTCCTCGTGATAGCGATACTTCTGCTGGAGAATTTGATCCAACAGGTTATGGTGCATTCTACACTGTTCCTAACCCAGGTTCAATGGCCTATGGAGTAACTGCTTGGTTTGGACCAACAACAGATGATTTGGCTGAGTTCTCTGCTATTTTATTTGAAGGTTCTCCAAATGACGCACTTGTATTAGCAGCTCAAGACTATACAGTTGATCCAACATGGGTAAACACTGGATACCAGTACTTCCCTTATGATGCACCAGTTGATCTTATTCCTGGCACCGCTTATTTCGGAGCTGTATTAAATGAAAACACCTCTCCTCTACAATTAACTATTGCTGCGGATAGCGATTCTGATAGTGACAATTCTACTTCTGTATACGAAATTGCCGGTGACGGTACATTTGTGTGGTTTGGAAGTCAAAACTGGTCTCCTGCCGTTCGCTTAATTCTTTCTGAGCGTGTTTCTGTTGATGAAATCAACTCTGAGAATTTAAGTTTCTTCCAATTAGCACCAAACCCTGCTGTGGATGTAACTCGCGTTAATTTTGAATTGAAAGCAAACAGCAACGTAGCGTATGAAGTACGTGATGTGAATGGTAAGTTAATTTCATTCTCAAATATGGGTAAATTCAGCGCTGGTAAAAATTCATTTGATTTGAACGTTTCTTCATTCGAAAATGGAAACTATATGGTTTCTTTGGTCATTGACGGAAGCCGCATGTTTACCAAAGTTTTAAATGTTGTGAGATAATCTCATTTCATCAATCAAAAAAAGCCATCGTTTCGATGGCTTTTTTTGTGTCTAAATTTTCACAAGTATCCAAAACTTTGGTTGGTGTGAGTTGAATTTCGAAGTAAATTTGCAATGCAAAAAATAGAAACTATGAGCAACGTATTCGATCTTGAAATGATCAAAAATCACTACAACAGACTTGCTAATCGTGTTGAAAAAGCAAGAGCTGTAGTTGGTAAACCCCTAACCCTAAGTGAGAAAATTTTATATGCTCACCTGTGGGAAGGTGAACCCAAACAAAAATTTGATCGCGGTGCTTCATATGTAGATTTTGCACCAGACCGCGTGGCCATGCAAGATGCAACGGCGCAGATGGCCTTGCTTCAATTTATGCAGGCAGGTAGGAAACAAGTTGCTGTTCCGTCAACCGTGCATTGTGATCACCTCATTCAAGCACGTGTTGGTTCAAACAATGACTTAAGTGATGCCTTATTGAAAAACAACGAGGTATACAACTTCTTATCCTCTGTCTCAAACAAATATGGAATTGGATTTTGGAAACCTGGCGCTGGTATCATTCACCAAGTGGTTTTAGAAAACTACGCATTTCCCGGTGGAATGATGATTGGAACCGATTCACATACCGTGAATGCCGGCGGTTTAGGTATGATTGCCATTGGTGTTGGTGGAGCAGATGCAATGGACGTCATGGCTGGAATGGCCTGGGAATTAAAATTCCCAAAATTAATCGGTATAAAATTAACTGGTGAACTCAATGGCTGGTGTTCTGCAAAAGATGTTATTCTTAAAGTTGCAGGAATACTAACAGTGAAAGGCGGAACAGGTGCAATTGTGGAATATTTCGGAGAAGGAGCTAAATCTCTTTCATGCACCGGAAAAGGTACTATTTGCAACATGGGAGCCGAAATTGGAGCTACTACTTCAACATTTGGTTATGATGACAGCATGGAAAGATACCTTCGCGCTACAGGCAGAGCTGAGGTTGCAGATTTAGCTAACGGCATTCGTGAGCACTTAACCGGTGACCAAGAAGTGTATACAAATCCAGAAATGTATTTCGATCAGGTTATTGAAATCAACCTATCTGAATTAGAACCCCATTTGAATGGTCCCTTTACTCCAGATTTAGCCACGCCTATTTCAAAAATGAAAGAAGAGGCTGCAAAAAACGATTGGCCAACGAAGGTAGAAGTTGGTTTAATTGGGTCATGTACAAATAGTTCTTACGAAGACATTTCACGTTCTGCCAATTTAGCTAAACAAGCCATAGAATTGGGAATTGAACCTAAGGCTGAGTTCAGTATAACTCCAGGTTCTGAATTGGTGCGTTACACCATTGAACGCGATGGACTCATTGACATCTTCAATAAAATGGGTGCAAAGGTTTTTGCCAATGCATGCGGTCCATGTATAGGCATGTGGGCAAGAGTTGGTGCTGAGAAAAAAGAAAGAAATACCATTGTTCACTCTTTCAACAGAAACTTCTCAGCCAGACAAGACGGTAACCCAAACACACTTGCTTTTGTTGGGTCACCAGAACTAACTACAGCATTAGCTATTGCCGGAGATTTAACTTTCAACCCTATCACAGATACCTTAACCAACTCAAAAGGAGAACAAGTAAAACTTGCCCCACCGGTTGGTGAAGAACTTCCAACACGCGGATTTGCCGTTGAAGATGCCGGATATCAGGCACCAGCTGAAGATGGAAGTCAAATTAGTGTTGAAGTAAATCCAAATTCTGACCGTTTGCAATTGCTTGATGCTTTTGCTGAATGGAATGGTGAAAACATTCAAAATGCACGCGTATTGATTAAAGCGAAGGGTAAATGTACCACTGACCACATATCCATGGCGGGCAAATGGTTAACCTATCGCGGACACCTTGACAATATTGCGAACAACACTTTGATTGGTGCTACTAACTTCTTCAATGAAGAGCAAAACAAAGTTAAAAATCAAATTACTGGAGAATACGGCGAAGTGCCCGCTGTTCAGCGCGCATACAAAGCAGCCGGTATATCTACAATTGTTGTAGGAGACCAAAACTATGGCGAAGGATCTTCGAGAGAGCACGCTGCAATGCAACCGAGACATTTGGGGGTTCGTGCTATTCTAGTAAAGAGCTTTGCACGAATTCACGAAACAAATTTGAAGAAGCAAGGCATGTTAGCTCTAACCTTTTCAAACGAAAGTGATTACGATAAAATTCAAGAGAATGACACCGTTAATTTCTTGGACTTAACACATTTTGCTCCTGGTCAAGCTTTAACTCTTGAACTTGTTCATGAAGATGGTTCGAAAGAAAACATTACCGTGAATCACACCTACAATGCGCAACAAATTGAATGGTTCAAAGCAGGTGGCGCATTGAATTTAATTCGTAAATCATTGAAATAACTAAAATGAAAAATTACGCTTTACTTTTTGTTGCGTTTCCATTGCTTCTCTTTTCATGCACAAGCAATCAAGCTGAAAATGCCGGTGATAAGACACAAATCACAACAACAGAGATTGTTGATGGCACCTCGAAAACAGAAGTGAAACTGGCCATTACCGGCATGATGTGCGCGCATGCGTGCGGCGGAAAAATTCAGCAAGATTTGCAAGCCACCGCTGGCGTTAAATCTACTTCATTGGACTTCATTGATGGTCGAGAACAGAATGTAGTTACTGTTGAGATAGATGCCAATACCATTCAACCTGAAAAATTATCTGAGGTGGTTCATGGTATTGCAGATGGAAAATACCATGTAGTAAGTATGCAAACCATTGTTCACAAAGCATCTTAATGACTGCTGAATCATTGCAAATTCGGGTTCGTCAACTGGCAACTGTCTCCCTTGTTTGCATGTTCTTAATTGTGATAGCGGGTAGCTTTGTTCGCATTACTGGTAGCGGAATGGGCTGCCCAGATTGGCCAAAGTGTTTTGGTTATTACATTCCTCCTACTGAAGAAAGCACCGTTCAATTGGAAGAGGGCAGAGCCTACACTAAAGGTCAGATGGTTATTCACAACGACACGCTTTGGATTGCAGATAACTCGTTTCAATTTTCATCTCATTTTTGGTTGGAAAATAAAACGAATAAGCTTCTAAAGCCCTACCCCAAGCATCAATATGCCGTATTCAATGTTTTTCATACTTGGACCGAATACATTAATAGATTGCTCACTGCATTTCTGGGACTTCCCATATTTGCATTGGTGATATTGAGTTTTCTCTACTCTAAAAAAATAAAAAATTACACACCATTTTTTCTGTCTTCGTTCACTGTACTCATGATCTTATTTGAAGCCTGGTTAGGCAAACTTGTGGTAGACAAAAATCTTGAAGGCTCTCAGATAACACTGCATATGGTAGGAACATTAGGCATTTTATTCAGTTTAGTTGTGCTTATTGTTCACACCACTAAATATCAGGCCGTCACCGTATCCAAGACCTATCAACGGTCACTGTGGCTCATTTTGTTTATGGTTGTGTTCCAAATTCTTTTAGGAACTCAAGTTCGTGAAATTGTAGACATCGCATATGACAACCATTTAGATCGAAATCTGTGGCTTTCTTTTTTATTGGATAATGAAAATGCTGCGTTTAAAATTCATCGCAGTTTTTCATGGTTCATTGTTATTGCTGCCGCCTTCCTATTTTTTCAGTATCAACGATTCAAACAACCACGAGCTCAAGTGAAATTAATTTTAATGTTAATTGCGACAGAGATTTTAATTGGAATTACCTTATCCTATTTCAATTTCAACATGATACTTCAACCTGCACATTTACTGCTCTCTATGTGTTTAAGTGCAGCAATAATGTTTGAAATTCAAATCACTCGAAAACATGAGTCTCCGCGCTAAACTGAAAACATGTATCAGTTTACTGGTTTTCTTTCATGTGACTTTATTGGTCAAAGCTCAGCAGACATTATGGGATCTAAACATTACGCATGCGGCTCCATGTTTCGTTGAAGTTGACCCCATTCATTCTCCGTTAAGTCATTATGGATTTCAATTAATTCGATCTCAAAACACGTGGTATGCTGTTGGTGACGGCACTGGCTTGGTGTATCAAAAAAATGCAGACGGCACATGGAATCGTCTTGACAGCACTCGCTTTGGAGGTTATCATTTTGGAGCCAATTTAATTGAATATAACAATACAATTTTCAAGTACGGCGGATATGGTTTTTGGAGAAACAACGGCTACTTTGTGAAATTTGAAAATCACACCAAACAATGGGAAATAATTCTTACCAACATTGAATTGCCTACCAACAATAAGCTTCTTTTCTTCGATCAGAAGTATCATACCATATGGAGCTTTGGGAATACACGATACAATCAAGTCAATGAAACTGAGTCTGTATATATTGACTCGCTCTTTAGAATTGACTTGAACGAAATGAAATGGCAAAATCTAGGCGCTATTTCAAATAAATGTATATCCGATTTTAATCTCTTGAAGCGAGGAGAATTGCTCTCGAACGACCGTTATTGTCTTTTCATGGGAACCACTGAAAATCTGAAACCCTTTTGCATTGATTTCAAAACCTTACAATTTGGCGAGTTGAATTTACCGAGTGGCATTTCGAAACTTTATGACCGCATCAATCACCCCAATGACAGTACGTTTTGCGTAACTGATGGCAAGCATGTTTATCTCATACATAAAGAAAACTATTTGATACTCGATCAAAAGCCTTGGACAGATATTGAATCAGGTATTGACGCCAAGTACCCATTGATTGTATATGAATCGGGCTATATGCTATGGGTCACTCTCATTCTTTCAACTGCAATCATCCTCATTTTCGTTATACGAGGACTGAGAAACAAAAAAAGAACTGCATTGAGTCAGACCCCCCAACGATTCAATGAATTACAATTTTTATCTAAAAATAGAATTCGGTTTAAAGGGGCAATTTACCAGCTGAATGAATTGGACATTCGGCATCTTAAACTCATTTTAGGAAATAATCAATTTGTCTTTAATCTTTCAGATATCCTGAAAGAAATCAATAAGCAATCGAAACATCTCGAAATTTCTGAGCAAAATTTGGTCGACTGGATTTCGCGTATGAATGCCTTTTTTACTACAATTGGAATGAATCAGAACTTAATTCAGGTTCAGGATGACAAGATTATTAGAAATTTAAATATTCATGTTTCAATTGAATCGAGATGAAAATTGAAGAAGATTTGGTTTTTTGGATTTCTGAAGGAAACCTATTTCGGGCTGAGCAAGTGTACCAAAAAATTTTATTGAATACACCTCGATTTAAGACCACTGAACTAGCTAAAAAGCTTCAAATAGATTTAATAGAGCATCATCAGCAACTTGCTGGAAAAGCTATTTTATCGAACAACACGCCATTGCTTCGCGCAGCAATAACGAAACTCGAATTCTATGGTCAGGATTCAATTGAGTTAAAATTAGCTTTAAAAAACATTGTTTTCCGTAGAAAATTAAGGTTCATATTTGGATTCATTATTTTCGCGTGCATTCTTTATCTCATGTATATACTTATTTACTAACTTGACTAAAAACTTCACTATGCCTGAAACGATATTACTTAATCACGAAGAAATCCAGCAAAAAATATCACGCATGGCCTTTGAAATCTTGGAGCGAAATATTGATTCAAAATCCATTGTATTTGTTGGCATAGGTTCGAACGGCTCTGCATTGGCCAATTTGTTAGTCTCTGAAATTAAACTACACACGCAGCAAACCATTTCCTTGGGAAGTATTCAATTGAACAATGAAAAGCCCAATGAGGCTCCAACATTTGAGCTACCAAAAGAGTCACTCAAAAATGCAAGTGTTGTGCTTGTTGATGATGTTATGAACTCAGGAAAGACCTTCATGTGGGCATGTGCCCATTTGATTCAGTATCCTATCAAGCATTTAAGTACAGCAGTTTTGGTTGAACGTAAGCACAGAACATTTCCCATTAAAGCAGATATTGTAGGATTAAAACTATCTACAACATTGCAAGAACACGTCACAGTACAATTGAAAGACCAGGTGCACGTAGTTACCATGAAGTAACTTAAAAATTCACTGTTAGATTCAGCATCCAATTTCTACCTGCTTGAGGATAATAAAACCGCTCGGTCACCTGAGTTCCGCTTATGTAGGAATAAGCATAACCGTTGGTCTCGTAATTCAAATTCATGGCATTGTTCAACCAAAAACTCAATGTCATTTCTTTGACTCCTTTTTTATTTGAAATGGAAGGAACCGTGTATGAATCTGAAACCTGCTTGAATCTTCTCAATTGAATTCCAAGGTCGGTTGGGAAATAGGCCTGAATGGTCGCATCTGCGTTTCCCGTATTATCTAAATGCTGTTCTCCAACATATTTTTGATTCAATAACAAGTACACCTGATGATTGCATTTTGAATACGCATTGGTCCAAGATCTTGGGATAATCGCATAACTAGCTTGGAAAGCACCAATTAAATTTGGGCTAAAGGCGATCGGTGTATTTCCTCTTTCCACATACATTACCTCACCTAAATCATAGTTGTATATTTCCTCAATAAAATTAGATATTCGATTGGCACTCCACGTTAAATTCATGTTGAATTCTACACGGTTCATTGGATGAACATTTGCTGCAACTTCGATTCCTCTTCGGAATGATTCTTTCACATTAGTTCGAACGGGAGCACCTACATCATTCACCGCACCTGTTAATACCAATTGATTTCTATAATTCATCATATAGGTATTCAATTCAATTTGGAGAAGACTTCCTAAAACATATTTACCTCCCAATTCAATATCAACCAATTCTTCAGGAACAGGTTTTTTGACAAACGCATCCACAAAATCACTTCGATTCGGTTCTTTCGATGATTTTCCGATTGATCCAAAAATAGAAAACTGTTGTCCGTTGAAATCCGAATGCATGTAACGAAATCCACCTTTCGGATTAAAAAACACAAAGGATTCATCAACAAGATATGTGCGTCCGTCATTATCTTTTCCTGCAGTCCAATAATAAACTCCACGCACTTGTAAATCAGTATAAATTAACCAGTCATTTCCAGGAGTCCACTCCATCTTGGAATACGCCATACCGTCAATTTTATCGGAATTGCCTTTATAATATTCCACATCAACATCGATAATTTCATTTTGACCAACACCTACAACTCTGCCGTAATGTTGACCGTTGTAATGATTTAAAGAAAGTCCAGAAATCCATTGCATGCTCTTCTTTGACAAAGCCAAATTGCCATTGTATCCGTAAAAATTATTGTTGAGCCACCTTCTTCGAATAATATTCCCCGTGGGTTCAATGCCTATGGTTGTATCGGGCCAATACACAGAAGGAATATTATAGTTCAACAAATTCTCATCTTTTTTGAATTGTTCGAAGTATCCCTGTCCATGAGTATAGTGCACGGTTGATTGATGAGCAATTTTCCAATTCCGCCCGTATTTTTCCGAGGTGTAGCTCAATTGCGCATGATGTTGACTGTAATTGTCTATTTCATTATCGTACGTATAATAATTGTAAGACCTCCCCGATTGTAATAAATTATTGGCAAGGTCATTTGTCCAAAAGTTGCGGTCAATGAATGCTTGAATTTCAGAAGCAGTGCCAAATAATTTCTCCCATGGCGTACCATTCCAAGCCTGATAGGTGTTTTCCTTCCCACCAAAAACAAACCATTTCAACTGTTTGGAAGAATATGCGTTTGCATTACTTGAAATATCATCTGGAAAAGTGGTGTCAAATGCTTCTTGTTTCCTTAATAAAGAATGCACTCCACTGAGATAATATGAACCAAGTTTGGTTTCGGCGCGATCTACAAATCCCTGCGATTGAATGACACTTAAACGCCCCAAATACTGACTCCAATTTTTCCGGAACCCCTGCTCTACGGATGATTTAAACGTATTGAAAGAACCATAGGACTGTTGAATATTGGTGAAATTTTTATCAAATCTTTTGTCTGTATTGATATGAATACTTCCACCTAAAGATCCAGCGCCATTCACACTTGTTCCAATGCCTCGTTGAATTTGTATTTGTTGAACAGAGGTAGCTAAATCAGGTGTGTTCACCCAAAACACTTGATGTGACTCAGGGTCATTCAAGGCAATTCCGTTGATGTTTACATTCACTCGAGTAGGGTCGCTTCCGCGAATCCAAAGTCCGGTGTATCCTACTCCATTTCCAGCATCTGAGGTAACTGCGATAGATGGTGTAAATCGCAATAGAAATGGAAGATCATGGGCCCCATTTATTTTTTGAATATCCTTCGCCAAAAGAGTCACCGAAGCCACAGGAGCCAATTTGCTGGCCTGTTGAAATGACGATTGAATGGAAATGGGTTCAAGCGAGAGAATAAGTGAATCATTCACATTTTGCGCCCATGAATGCAAAAAAATGCTAATGAGCAATAACATTAAAAAAAACTTTTTCATTGATCCGTTTTTTATGCGCAACGGGGAAGCTGCGCAGTGTTCATATTTTCCTTAGCAGCATTACCTGCTCAGGTTCCTTTCGTTTAGAACGAAAAGGGTATAATCTCAGCCAAAAAAATGGCACCCCTTGAGAACGCCACAAATATAGAAAGGTATTACATTTAACAAGTGAAAAAAGGTTTGGTATTTCGAAGTACAGGAAAGCACTATGAAGTGCTCATAGATGAAGTTATGGTCTCTTGTTCATTGCGGGGTAAAATTCGACTTTCCGGATTGCGAACCACGAACCCCATAGCAGCAGGTGATTGGGTTCAGGTTGAAGTTGCTGAAGACGGAAAATCGGGGAATATCATTTCAATCGAAGAGCGAAAAAATTACATCATTCGGAAATCAGTAAATCTTTCAAAAGAGGCACAAATCATAGCTTCGAATATTACACGCGCCTACCTGGTTGTAACGCTTACCTTTCCGGAAACATCGCCCGGATTCATTGACCGTTTTTTAGTTTCCGCTGAAGCGTATCGCATTCCGGTTACACTCATTTTTCATAAAATGGATCAATATGAAAACCGAGAGGCCGTTGAGGAATTTGCAAAAATGTATGAGAAGATTGGTTACCATATCATTTATAGCTCCATAGAAAGTGGCGAAGGAATTGAGCAATTAGCAAAAGAAGTTGAAAACGGTGTGTTTTTATTCAGTGGACAAAGTGGAGCTGGTAAATCATCTTTGGTTTCTGCCATAAGTCAGAATGACGATATCCGCATTGGAGATGTAAGTGAATGGAGTGGAAAGGGACAACACACCACAACGTTTGCTGAGTTATTTCAGATGAAAGAAAATACGTACTTGGTTGATACGCCAGGCATCAAAGGGTTTGGTTTGGTGGAGATTCCACGCGAAGAAGTAGGACATTATTTTCCAGAATTTTTTCAATTGCTTCCTGAATGTAAATTTTCGAATTGCATGCATTTGAATGAGCCTGGATGTGCGGTTCTAACGGCTATTCATTCGGGGACATGTTCTGAATCGAGATACAACAGTTATGTTTCAATTATTGAAGATGAATTAGAAAAATATAGAAAATCATGAAAATATTTTCAACAGAACACCTCTTAGTTATTGCGGTAACCTTATTGCTCTGCATCTTCGTTCCCATAGTTATTCGAAAAAAAACGAATTGGCATACTGCTTTCCGCTATGGGTTCGGAACTCTTCTATTGATCAACATTCTAGTCTATCAAATTTACAGGTGGAAAATAGGCTATTGGGGAGCCGATCAAGACCTCCCTATGCATTTGTGTGCTTGGGCCAATGTTATCACAGCATTTGCACTTTTTTCAAAGAACAATACTTTAGCTGCTATTGCGTGGTGTTGGGTTATGATGGGAAGTATCAATGGATTAATCACTCCTCAATTAGACAACCCTTTTCCTGAAATACCTTACATCTATTTTGTCATTGGACACTCTGGATTAATGATAGCCGTAACTACACTAGTGTTTGGCTTAAAAATAAAGCCTCAGCCCCGGGCTTGGATTAAAGTGGTTGCTTTTTCGCAAGTTTATTTCTTCGCAGTCTTGCTTGTGAATTATTTAACCCACGCGAATTACGGGTATTTAGATCCACACAATGAATTTCGGAAGCAAACCATTTTGGCTCTGTTTCCTTCAGAAGGCCCCTGGTTTCATCTGGCTATTCAAGGTGTTGGAGCAATTCTTTTTGGAATAGCTCTGCTTCCTTTCGTTATTGAACGAGGCGTTATTGCCAAGAAGGAATCAAGCCTCTAAGACCCATATCGACTACTTGTTCATTCGCTTCAGGCTGCCATTTACCGTCTGGTGTAGAATCTACCCATTCAAAACTATTGTTGGTTGAAAGTGAAAGGGTCACAACTATGTCTTGTGTCTCATTACCCGTAATAACCAAAGGTTGAGTGAATGCGCCGGTAACTACGCAGCTCCCTTGTGGAATTGGTGAAGTTGCAAAAATGGGATTCGGAACCGTGGTAGCTCCTGCAGGCGCCTGTCCTGATGTTACATATGGAGTTCCAAAGACTGAAGTCTCAAATCCCCAATAGCCTTGTAACACATCATCATTCACCGATTGGCTTTGTGTGTTGATTGAATAATTCGTGATGTAGGTATTGAATCCAACAAAACTTGCAACTCGTCCAACTAAATCAAATCCGGCCGCAAATAAGTTGATGTCATAATTCTGATATAACAATGAGGCACGAACATATTCATAGGTTCCCGGAGTAAAGTTCTTTAATGGCATTTCGAAAAACACTTCTCCTGGTGCTACTACTTTCGATTGTGAAAAATCAATGGCATTGTTTCCTCCTGCCATGGTTTCTGGAGCGTGATACACCACCTCTCCTCCGCCAAGAGCGGTATACATATTTGGAGCAAACTCCAGGTAGTGTGCAGAGATCTTATGAAAAACAGGACTCTGCGCTGCATGTCCGGCGGGCACCGCAGCAGGCTGACCCAAATTATTCAATCGCTCTTGGTTTGGATTTGTAACAATTTTCACAATTAACTTCGGTTCTACCGTGTTATCATCTTTACAACGGTTGCAAGAGAGTGTCGTAATTACGAGAAGGGAAAATAAAAGCGTTGTTTTTTTCATAATCAATGTTGTTGTACTCTAAATTAATTCAAATAACTCCATGCGCTTTGATACGCGTTATTTTTTTCACAATAATCTACGAATTGAGCATAAAAGTTATGGTTCGAAATGGTACTACTGTCTCCAATTACACGCAAACACTTTCTGGCTCGTGTCATGGCCACATTCAACCTTCGAACATCTGAGAGAAATCCCACTTCGCCGTTGTCATTGCTTCGAACCAATGAAATAAAAACAACATCCGATTCTTGACCTTGGAAAGAATCTATGGTATCTACCTGCACATTCCATTCTGAAAGTACTTGACTCAATTTCTCAACTTGTCCGCGGTATGGACTAATAACACTGATGGAGAGATTTTGTATTTCGCATAACAACTGCAACTCTTCTAATAGTTTCAATATGAGCATTGCCTCTCCTTCATTCTTGGCTGACCCGCCTGAGTCTCCCGAAGTTTCGTTGTATCCGGTTCCTGCAGTGTCAATAAATTGAAGTGGTGCAATATTGGAATGAATTAACCAATGTGCGTTTTTTTCATGTGCCAACAATTTCCCTTCATAAAAACAAGTGTTACTGTAGGCCGCTATAGCCTCATTCATTCGGTATTGTGTGTTCAAGAGATGCGTCTTCTTACCCATTTTTATGAGTCGCTCCATAAGAGAAATATTGAGCCCCAAACGCGTTGCTTCTTGACTAAATACAGTTGCTGGTAATTGCATGGGGTCTCCAGCAAGAATAAGTCGTTTCGATTTAGAGACGGGAATCCATGTTGCGGGTTCCAGGGCTTGCCCGGCCTCATCTACAACACATACATTGAACTGAATATTCTCAAGCATTTCACTTGAAGAACCCACCAAGGTGGTACAAACAATTGATGCTTGGTCAATTAAATTTCCCAGGATATATTCTTCGGTGCTTTTGGCTTCCATTAACATGGATTTTGCTTCTTTCAGAATCAATTTTCGTTGTTCAGCTTCTTCCCTACCAAAACTCCGTTTGTATTTCAACGCCAACTTCCTTAACTCAATGGCTTTTCTTTTCCATTCCTTTATTTGAGGAAACTGACTGTGAGTGGTAGATTTCACATCTAAAGAAAAGGACAAAGCTTTCGAGTTTAATTTTTCAGGATTTCCAATTCGAATTATGGAATTCGTTTTTAAACTCAAACATTCAACCAAATGATCTACCGCAGCATTGGTTGGAGCGCACACTAAAATTTTCTGATCTGTACGAGCCAGCTCTAAAATACCTTCTACAAGGGTTGTTGTTTTACCTGTTCCCGGTGGGCCATGAATGATGGTCCAAGGCGAATTTGAAAGCATTGCCCTCACTGCCTCATTCTGGGATTCATTCAAAGTAGTATTTTCAAATTCACTAAACGTTTCAAATTCAAAATCAGGCTTACAAACTGCGTCTCTTAAAAATGAAACATTACTTTTCTCATCATTTATGACAAGGTTCAAAGCCTTCATCATTTCCATGAATGACTTCTCATCAAAGGCGGCATTCACACCAATTTTACCCTCACTCATCCAATCTGGAATGTCGTCTGTTTTGAAATTTACCTTCATTTCATTTTCGCTCACCCAAGCGGTTCTACCAATAAGAGTTTCGTTCCGGTTTCCCTCTGATTCAGAGAAAAAAGATACTGGTTGACCCGTTTTGAATTTGTGTCTCGCAGGACCCTTGTGCCGCTTAATAATAAGAAATGGATAGCTGCCTAGGCCAATTCCTTCCTCCACAATTTGCACGGGATACCAACTTACTCCGGAGTTTACGCGCTCTTGAATAGAGGATTGTGACAAGTTCGACACATATTTTTCCCATTCAAAATCTTTCTCTCTCTGAAGAGCCTGGGCAAGGAGGCCCAAGTATTCGATCTGTTCTTGTTTCGTCATAAAAAAAAGGGGGCTACGCCCCCTTTCAAGTTGAAAAATATTTTAGTCTCTCATTAAATGAAAGTATCCAATATGTTCTTGAAGTTCTCCACCAGGAGTAGTTACTTTCAAAATGTAATAATACACCCCGTCATTCAAGTCAGATGGAATCCAATCATTGGCATAAGAAGTATCTTCATATACAAGATCTCCCCATCTGTTGTAAACAAGTACCTCGGCTGATTGATAATAAATCAACGCTTCACCAAAGCTGAGTGCATCATTCATACCATCACTATTCTCGGTAAGAATGTTTGGCAAGAACACATCACAAGGCAGATTTACTACTTCATAAAACGTTTCTGAATTGAATCCGCACACGGGTTCAGTAATTACTACAGCATACAGAAGTGTTTCATTCGGAAATCCTGCTAGTGGGTTATACGATGGGAAAATATCTCCAGCTCCCGTTATTGTATCGCCCAAGAACCACTGATATGTGTATCCCGATCCTGTGAAAGGAGCTGTTAATGTGATTAACTCACCAATACAAACTGAATCGGTAGACAAAACACCTGTACCTGGAGTAGCGGGTAAGGCAAGTGTTACCGTATCTGTTACGGTACATTGTGGATCAAGCGATGGATTGACTGAAATCACCACTTGCGAAGTGCCATTGGCTCCGCTAAAGGTTGGCGTTGGAATGTTTGAAGCATTGAATCCACCACCGTTGTTGGATATGACCGACCAGTTGTAGACATAATTGATACCGGGCTCCGTATTACCAACGGTTGCAGAAAGATTGACTGGTAGATTGCAATACGGTACATCTGGACCCGCATTGACTGTTGGACCCGCAAATGCGTTAATGGTGATGTCTTCTGAATAAGAACATCCATGATTATCCGTAACTGTGAACGTATATGTGAAATCACCCTCAGTGGTTGGGCTCACCGTTGCGCCAATGCAATCTGAAGTGGTGGTTACAATGTCGGTTCCCGACCATGCCAGTGAGTCACACGTTTGACCTATTGAAGGCGTAAAAGACATCAATGGTGGATATAAATAATCTGCAAAATCTACTGACCAGTCGAAAATCCATCCATCGTCTGACCCCCACATGTCGCATACTTCAATGATCCACGAACCATTTAAAGGACATCCAATCAAGTTCGTAAATGGCTGAACACTGTTGTAGGTTCCGCTTGGTAGCGTTCCACCTGCATTTGCAGCCCAAGTGCCTGCCGTAGCCGTTGGCGACCAGTAATAATCATAGCCAACTCCGGGGGGGTCAGCAGGCCCCATAATGTCTACAGGCTCTCCCAAAAATGTTCCGCCTCCGTTTTGTTGGTGAACAATAATGGTTTGACCATTCGGACATTCAAACGAAATAACCAAGTCACCCATGAAACTGTGTTCAAAGTTGATGAAGAAATTCTCAACGTCAGTGGCATTTTGAATGGTCTGTCCAGCGTTGAAACCTCCAAAAAGAAGGGTGTCTGAGAAACATTGTGTTTGATCGTCTGGAATAAAAATATCTCCTCCCAAGTTTGCTTCAGGAATGGCGGTCCAAAGATTTGGTGTGAAAGAACCGGTAAGTTGAACAGGCTGACCAATACACACCTGCATGTCATTCGAAGTAACCGCTAATGTTGGCTCAGTTGCAACAAAAACCAATACGTCTGGAAGGTTAATGCTTGCGCAATTGTTGTTATCTGACAAAGTCAATTGAACCATGTACGCTCCTGGCTCTGTGAAAGTGTGCGTTACCAACGGCCAAGATGAATTGTCTGTTGTACCATCATCAAAATCCCATAGAAAATTACCTACTGTTGATCCATTAAAAAACTGAGTGGTTGAAGCATCGAACGTGATAGACTCTCCAATACACAAACGGGTAGGTTGAAAGTCAGGTTGATTCACTGTAACTGCAACAACCGGTGGTTCACAAGGTGTACCGCATGAAATTTCAGCTCCAAAACTACCTACACTTGTATCGCTGTTTGAAGTAAACAAAACGGTTAAACAACCTTGCGGATTCGTTGAGGTAATGACTTGGTTATTCAATTGAGTTCCGTTGTAGACGCCGATAAGAGCAGCGTTCTGATCTGAACCATCGAAAATGGTCAATTGGTCACCTGTACCCAGGTTACAAAAACTGAAATCTAAATTAATTGGAGTTGCTGTACCGTCAGAGCAAATAACTGAAATTCCAGTAAAATTCGGGCTGTAATCTGAAGCACTGAGTCCAGGATCGACCAAGAATCCACCACAACTTACAATTGAAGGAGTACCAACAGCGAATTCCTGTGCAGCAAGATTAGCTACAAAAATGGTAGTAAGGAGAAGTAAATAAATCTTTTTCATTTGTTTGCAGCTTTTTTGTTGGCTTGATATCTCTTGTACAAAACTTCCAAGCGTTGAACAGAATAAACAGTTACAACGTGGGTTTCATCGAGCTTATAAATCATTGTCTGGGTCTCGTTCGGCTGAAAACCTGAGCTTAGGGCCAATTCAGCCACTTGTAGGTTTGAATTCTGATTCAAATATTTTTGATTCATCGAAAATAAGTTGGGAAGTGCATCCTCCTTCGCTTGTCCTTCTTGAACAAGACACATGTTTTCTTTTACAAAAGAGACCCATTCTGCTTCACCGTTGTGGCGATCTAAAATGTTACTCTGTGCTGAAGTGGCAAAAGCCGTTGCCAAAATCAGAATTGAAAGCGCATAAAGTTTTTTCATAGTAGCAAAAATAACCAAAACTGTTGACAACCTGTTAAATAAAAAAGTTGCCCAACCATGTTTTTCTATGAAAAAAACTTGGAAATAAAAAAAGTGGATTATATTTGCACCCGCTTTGCAAGAAGCAAGATGATCTCGTAGCTCAGCTGGTAGAGCAATACACTTTTAATGTATGGGCCCTGGGTTCGAGTCCCAGCGGGATCACCAAAGCCCTCAATGAGGGCTTTTTTTTTCGAATCTTAGATTCGTAAACGCTCTGGTGGTGAAATTGGTAGACACGCCATCTTGAGGGGGTGGTGCCAACAGGTGTGCTGGTTCGAATCCAGTCCAGAGCACATGAAAAAAGGGAGAACACTTCTCCCTTTTTCTTTGTTTCATACTTTGTACATACCTTGCGCATCCAATTAAGCAATGAAAAATTTAGATTCCATTCCTCTCATTTTAGGACCTTGCAGCGCAGAGTCTCGCAGTCAAGTCATGGAATCAGCCAAGGCTCTGAAAAATATGGCTGGGCTCAAGTTCTTTCGTGCAGGACTCTGGAAACCCCGAACAAAACCAAACTCATTTGAGGGCGTAGGTGCAGCAGGCATTTCATGGCTGACAGATGTTAAGCAGGAGTTCGGGCTTCAAATCATTACAGAGGTAGCCAAAACTGAACACGTGGAATTAGCTCTCAATGCAGGCTTCGATGCGGTTTGGATCGGAGCACGAACTACCGTAAATCCGTTTTCTGTTCAAGAGCTGGCGGAATCATTGAAAGGAGTTGAAATTCCCGTTTTCATCAAGAATCCAATCAACCCCGACTTGGATTTATGGATTGGTGCTTTCGAACGCTTCGAAAAAATGAATGTAAAGCAACTCTATGCCTTACATCGCGGATTTTCTGTTAGTAACAAACATCCATATCGAAACAAACCCATGTGGGAAATTCCAATTTCCTTTCGCACCAAATTGCCCGGAATTCCGCTCTACTGCGACCCCAGTCATATTTCTGGAAATAGAACACTGCTTTCACCGGTTGCACAGCGCGCGTTGGATTTAGGTTTTGATGGACTCATGTTCGAAAGTCATGAACATCCAGATGAGGCATTGAGCGATGCACAACAACAAATAACAGCAGCACATTTTCAAAGTATTCTAGGTGGACTTTTGAAGCGATGTTCCAATGAAATTCACGGCACAGACTTGGCTCAATTCAGAGAACAAATTGATACCATTGATCAGGAAATTATTGAGGCCATAGGCCGAAGAATGCAAGTAGCTAAAGATTTGGGGCAATTCAAAAAACAGAACGACATTACCATTTTCCAACTGAATCGATGGAAAGAAATTCTTCAAACCCGCACCGACTTTGGTCGTGAACTTGGTCTTACTGAAGAATTCATGCGACTTTTTTTAGAAGCCATTCACAAAGAAAGTATCCGCAAACAGAACGGGGTTATGAATGCAAACAACAAAGACGAGTAAGACTTATCTTCGCGTTCATGCAGCTCAGCATTATCATTGTCAACTACAACGTTCAGCATTTTTTAGAGCAATGCCTCTCTTCTGTGGAAAAAGCCTCTGCAGGAATGCAAGTGGAAGTGATCGTAGTTGACAACAACAGCGTAGACCAATCATTGAGCATGGTCAGGAAAAAATTCCCGCAGGTTAAACTCATTGCAAACAAAGAAAATGTTGGTTTTTCAAAAGCAAATAACCAAGGAATAGCTGAATCTACAGGGAAGTACATTCTCTTACTCAATCCAGATACATTGGTTAAAGAAGATACTTTTTCGAAAGTTGTTGAATACATGGATCACCATGAGCAAGTGGGTGGGCTTGGTGTGAAAATGTTCGATGGCTCTGGGAAACTTCTTCCCGAATCGAAAAGAGGACTTCCAACCCCTGAAACTTCATTTTACAAGATCTCAGGACTTTACAAGCTGTTTCCGAAAAATGGCCGAATCAACAGGTATTACATGGGCAATCTCAGCTATGATGAGAATCAAGAAATAGAGATATTGAGCGGTGCTTTCATGTTCATGAGAAAAACAACTTTAGATCAAGTAGGTTGGCTCGATGAAGATTTTTTTATGTACGGCGAAGATGTAGATCTTTCATGGCGCATTATTCAAGGTGGTTGGAAAAATATTTATTTCGCTGATACAAGCATTATTCATTACAAAGGTGAAAGCACGAAAAAAGGCAGCTTGAATTATGTCTATGTCTTTTACAATGCCATGGGCATTTTTGCGAAAAAACATTTCTCGAAAGGCAACGCCTCTAGCTTCACGTTGCTCATTCACCTGGCCATTTGGATGCGTGCATCACTTTCTTTTTTAAAAAGAATTATTAGCACTTCATTTTTACCCCTTGCCGATATTGGTCTTTTATTCGGAATTATCCATCTCATGGCCACCGTGTATTCGCAATGGCAAGAAAAGAATTTCGATTTTTCAATTATTCAAATTTATGGCGCCTTATACTGCCTCTTGTTATTTTTAAACATGTATTTAAGTGGTGCATATTTGGAAATTAAAAAAACCAAACGAACCGTAAATGCCATTCTCTGGACAAGTTTTATTACACTGTTGGTCTACTCACTTCTTCCAGAAACCATTCGCTTTTCGCGCGTAGTTATCTTATTATCGAGTTTCTCTGCGTTGTTGGTTATACCCATGTGGCACAAACTATTTTCATTTCTATTAATTCAAAAAGGAAAAAAAGAAAGGCCCGATTTGAAAAGGGTACTTATTCTTGGCAGCGATTCCGAATTCACACGAATCAAACAATTTTTAAATCAAACCAACTACCCGTGCTTATCCATTGAGCACAGTCTGGAATTGCCAAGTAACAGCAAAGAATATTTTCGTGTAAATCAAATTCAAGAATTAATTTTTTGTGCGAAAGATGTATCGAGTCATGAGATCATTAAGCAAATGAATTCATTGAATCATCTGAATTTAGAATTCAAAATTGCACCTCCAGAAAGTTTATTTATTATTGGAAGTCAGCATATACAATCGAACACCGACACCATTTTTGTTTCCGTCAATAACATAACTACCCCCTTAAACAAAAGACAGAAACGCGCTTTTGATCTTTTCTGTAGTTTCATTTTATTGCTTTGTTCTCCCCTACTTCTGGTTCGCGCTAATCAGCGAAAAGCATTGAGTCAAATTCCTGCTGTACTCATTGGAAAAAAGAGTTGGATAGGATACACGCCGCGATTCAATGCCAATGATTTACCTCAATTGCAACCCGGCGTATTCAGCCCTTCGAATCAATGGCATTTACTAAATGAAGAGGGCATTCATCAAATGAACGCCCTCTATGCGAAAGATTATACGGTTTGGAATGACTTGCGCGTGCTTTACAAGCACTTATCTTAAAGTCTAATTTCCCACTTCTGAACGGTTTCTCCCGATTTATTCATTTCAATCTTCACTTCTTCAGTGAACGTCTTATCTCCTTTCTTTGCGGTGATTTTGTACGTAGCATCACCTCTTAAATTGACACGTGCATAACCAATCTTGTCAGTTGTATTTTCGTATACTTCACCATCTTCAAGACTCTCAACAGTTACGCTAACACCTTTCAAGGGAGCGCCAGAATTTGCATCAGATACAATGGCTATGAATTGAGCGAACACTGATTTTTCATACCCTTCATTCATAAGTGGATAGTTTGAAATATCAACCATATAAATATCTCTCTCCCCATAATTGGCCACATTCTCATCACTTACAGAAGCATACTCGGCTGCCACAAACATCTTTGAATTGTCTGCAGTCAATGAAAAAGTAGATTCTTCATTCACTGTATTGATTGGATAGCCCAAATTAATGGGCTTGGTCCACATGCCATTGACATACTCGGTTTTGTAAATGTCATAACTACCTAGTCCCAAGTGTCCATCAGAAGCGAAGAACAATGTTTTTCCGTTCGGATGAATAAATACAAATTTCTCATCACCAGGCGTATTTATTGTTGCTCCTATATTCACTGGCTTGCCCCAAGAACCTCCGCTTTTCTCGGCGTAGTATATATCACAAAGACCCAACCCTCCCAATCTTTCACTTACAAAGTATAACATTTTGCCATCAGCTGTCTCCGAGGTACTTCCCTCGAAGTAACTTGAATTGATTGTCTTGGGCAATTTCTCTGCTTCTTTCCAAATTAACTTATCTGTCATTTTCGAGAAATAAATATCACCCGCATTGTCTGCACTATTTTTATAGACATAAATACCATGACCATCGGGCGAAATACTTAAAACGGCGTCATGATCAGTGGTATTTACTGCTCCACCCGCCTTCATGCAATCTGACCACGAATTGGAGGCAGCATCCCACTGAGAATAGTAAATGTCTTCGTAAAACTTATAATCACCATTTTCATCCAAATGCTTTCCTTTTCTATCTTCCGGTGAGGTTGTATTCTCTCTTCTTGAAGTGAAAACCAAAAGTTTTCCATCTGATGTAATACTGGGTGCATATTCCTCAAAACGCGAATTGATTTCCTCACCAATGTTGTATACTTTAACATTGGAAGGTTTTGCCATTTTCCGCTTTGCGAATTCGCATTCCTTAATGTATTTTTCTGCTTCTTGGTATGGATATGACTTTGGTTTTTCCACCTTCAAAAAAGCTTTGTACTCACTGATGGCTCGGTCCAAATCACCCGTTCTATGATAACATTTCGCATAAAATAAGATAACCTCTTTGGTTTTCGACTGCTTGATATTTGTGGCCTTGTCGAGCGAAGTAAACGCATCGCTGTATTTCTTCAAACGATAATAGCATTCGGCTTCACCAAATTGTGCTGTGTAGTTCATGGGATCTGATTCCAGTACTTTTCGAAACAGCGTCAATGCTCCGCGCATGTTCCCATTGTTAAATTCACGTTCTGCATCGAGTAAATCTGTCTGTGCAAAAGCTGTTAATCCAACCATGCATGTAAAAAGGGCCAATAATATTTTTTTCATAGTGTTCAGTAGTCCATTCGAAATTAGGTAAAGCTTCTTCACAAAATTCAGCCCATTCAATTGGGTTATGAACAGCTTTCTTACCTTCGTTGTGAAAAATATGAATATGTCAAGCACAGAATCTGCCGGTCTAAGAGACCAACTTGAGAACCTCACTGTAACCGAACTTTTACATGGAATGAATGAAGAAGATTCTCGTGTACCGGCTGCCATTGCCAAATGCATTCCCGCAATTGAATCTCTTGTGAGCGTGGTGGTTTCTAAACTGAAATTAGGAGGCAGACTGTTTTATTTAGGTGCAGGAACAAGTGGAAGATTAGGCATTGTTGATGCGAGTGAATGTCCACCAACTTTTGGGGTTGAGCATGGAAAAGTTATTGGACTCATTGCGGGTGGCGATGCAGCCATTCGGAAAGCGGTAGAATTTGCTGAAGACGATGAAATGCAAGGATGGAAAGATCTTCTCGCCTTCAACATAAATCAAAACGATGTAGTAGTTGGCATTGCAGCTTCGGGAAGAACGCCATACGTTATAGGTGCATTGAAGCAATGCAATGCGCATGACATAGTAACCGGATGTATTGTATGCAATGAAAAATCAGCCGTTGCAGAGGTGGCAAAATATGCCATTGAAGCTATTGTAGGTCCGGAGTTTATCACTGGAAGTACACGCTTGAAGAGTGGCACTGCGCAAAAACTCATTTTAAACATGATTACAACCTGCACTTTCATTCAGCTCGGACATGTGCAAGGCAATAAGATGGTAGACATGCAACTTTCAAATCACAAATTAGTGGAAAGGGGAACGCGCATGGTTATGGAGGCAACGGGGTTGAATGCGGAGCAGGCAAAAGAACTTTTGTTGAAGGAAGGAAGTGTGAGATTAGCCGTGAATTCAGTTAAGAAGTAAATGCATAACCTAGAACCATATTACAATTGGCGAGGACTATACTGCGCAGAGGAAGATGAACGCTCACCGTTTTTCGCGCAAGAATACAGTGAGTTTGAATTTTCAAATAAAATTTACGACCACTTCATTCATCCGCAATGGGACAGCATAGGGAGTCAGACTTTATTTGTAAAACTCATCTTTGCAAATTACTCTGAGGGATACGCCATTGTTGAATTAATTGGTGAATGGAATGATTTGTTATACAATGACATTATGTTTTTAAAACGTGAATTTGCCGATCATTTGATTCAAGAAGGAATAACGAAATTCATTCTCATTGGAGAAAACGTATTGAATTTTCACACCAGTGACGATTGTTATTACGAAGAGTGGTTTGAAGATGT
>Ga0315905_10000945_pt1 | contig 31619 bp, 19 predicted proteins | sample LakEriMetagenome_5_FD_203522 | JGI IMG/M metagenome (GOLD analysis project Ga0315905, IMG submission 203522) | Freshwater fungal communities from buoy surface, Lake Erie, Ohio, United States - Buoy 4 MA121 | ecosystem: Environmental > Aquatic > Freshwater > Lake | place: USA: Lake Erie, Ohio... | reverse complement strand
GTTCCCTCGCGCTGATTCAGATTTTGCTGACAACCCTCGGCACCGGTTGGGAACCGGGGAGGCGCCTGGGGGGCCACCAAACAGTGGTCCCCGAGCCGGTTTTTGGTCGATAAAAAGTATTAAAATGGATTCCAGGGGGTCCGAATCTGGCGAAAAACAGGGGAACTTGTTCCATCCGGCCCCGATGGGATGTTACGATTGAGCCTGCATCCTCTGGCTTGGCAATGGGTTAGGAGGTGGAAAGTGGTGTTTCGCATCCTGCTTTTGACCGGTTGGCTGCTCCTCGGGGTGGCCGGGGCGGTTGCCCACTGGTACGGGCCCGGCGTTGGCCGGACCAAACTGGATCAGGTCGCCCTTCATGTGGCTGCCGCTGAGAAAAGCGCCGCCGACAATGATTACGACACCACGATCGACGAGTATGATGCCGCGCTCAAGGCGTTGCCTGAAGGGCACCTGGACGCGGCCAGGAAGATTCGTCTCGAAAAAGCCAAGGCGCAGATGTTGAACAAACAACTGCCCGAGGCGCACGGTGATCTGCGGGCCATGGTGGATGAACTGGCCGCCGACCCCCAGGCCGACCCGGCACTCCTTGCCGAGGCCCGTTCCGCCCAGGCCAACAGCCAGTACTACATGACTTGGCTCATGCGCCTTGAGGGCCAAGGCCGCGAGGTGTGGGAACCGGAGGCCGAATCCGCCCGCCAAAACTACAAGATGCTGGCGGAGGACGCCGCGAAGAAAGGCGATGCCCCGGCCGTTAGAAAACACCAGGAAGACCTTGAGGCCTCGATCAGGCTGGCACGCATGGATCTCTCGGAGCTGCAGGGATTGCCCCTGCCATCGCAGTGACAAGGGTGCAACAGCGGCCGGTCTGGTCGCAAACCTTCCAAGGGCCCCCTTCCCAAGAACCAGGATGTGCGCACCGCGGGTGGGGCTCCCCCCATTGATGACAGCGGCCACTGAGAGTTGGTGGATGGCTTTTTAATCCCGAAGCCCGACCGGTCTCCGGAATACCGGAAAGGACAGGTTGGGCTTCCATCTTTTTCTCGCCTCCGTTTGACAAACACCTGGATTCCGCGCCGAGGTTGAAGCTGTGAGGAAGTTCCTGCCCCTTGCTTTATTGGTGACCACCGCTCCGGGTTTGCTGGCCCAGACCGCCACCGTGCCCGCGGTCACCGTTGCCCCGGCCAAGACACAACCGCCAGCAATCAGGCCGTCCACCCCAGCCGTCACCCCGGCCCCCGGGCAGGCGCAACCTTCAACCGCTTCCGCCCAGGCCAACACCCGGATCAATCGGTTGAGGACGCTGACCTTCGATCGCCGCCCTTCCGCCATCCTGAAAGCCTGGGCGCCTCAACCTCCCGAGAAGCCTGAAGTCAAACCTTCCCCGACCGGGGCGGAGCCCAAGGTTCAGGACGCCAAAGCCCAAGAATTGGACAAGGAATTCTCCGCCTTCCAGCGGGCGGTGACCTTGGGCAAATGGCCGGAGGTGAAGGCCTACCTGGCCTCATTGCCCGAGGAGGAAGGTCAGACCGGCTACAGGCAGATGCTGCAAAACCTGCAGCAGGGCCCTCCCATCCAGGCGTCCCAGACAACCCGGCCCGGCCCGGGAGGGGTGGAGGTAGCCCAACCGGTCAATCCCTTGGCGTTGCAATACGCCGAAAAAAACACGTTCTCCCTGGAAGACCTGCTGGGAATAGCCGCCGCTGCCCCGGCGACAAAAAAGGATCTCCAGAAAACCGCGGAGCGTGAAAAGCTCGCCCTGCTGGGGGGAATTTTGCAGACGACGGTCCAGTCTGGCACTTTGCCCGAAATCGCCATCACCCGACTGAAAATGGAGGCTGCCAAGCCTGCCGGGCAATCGATTTTGGGTAAGCGCCAGGTCGCCCGCCTTTTGGTGAGCGCCGGGCTGCCGGAATACGCGGGTGATTTCCTGCCCGCGGTGAACGAGGCGGCGGCATCCAAGGATCTTGAGGCACTCAACCTCCTCACGCGCCATTTCCTGTCGCTTCACGCCAAGGAGGCCAAGGTCGGCAATCTCGAACGCGGGTGGGAAGCGGTTCAGGCGGTGATGGCGGTTCCGGATGGATCGCCCGAGGAAAAGGAGGAGGCCCTGCTCCGCGCGGTGGAATTGGCTCCCAAGCTCAGGGATGAATTGGGCCAGGCCTGGTTGGCCGGTAGCTTCACCAAAAATCCCGAGAGGGGCCAGGAGATCCTGGCCTCCATCGGCTCACTCGTTTCCCGGGGGCTGTCCACCCGGTCGACCCAGGCGGATGAACGGCTGGGCGCCATGAAGCTGGCCCAGACCGCCGTGGATGCCTTGCTGAAGGCCTCTCCCCAAAAGGCTGGCGAATGGGGCTCGGCCCTGACGCTCCTGGCCATCGGCTGGCAGAAGGAGGCGGAATTTTCACAACGCTTTGACCGTTCTTCCGGCAATCCCAGGCTGCGTCGCGATATTTACGGGAATATCTTCTTCTCATCGGGCGATGATGATGATCCCCAGGCCCGCATGATGATGATGCAGCCCAACGCGCCCAAGGCGGTGCCGGTGGCCGATGTGCTGAAGGTGGCCCCTGCTGGAGACTGGTTGAAGGCTTTGGAGCCCGGTCTCCGGCCAAAGCTGGCGGATATCGCCGCCCGTTTGCACCTGAAGATCAACGAAGAGGACAAGGCTTTCCCACTCATCGAGCAGATGGCGGCGTCCCAGCCCGTGGAGGCCAGGGAATTGGTCAAGGAGTTCCTCAAGGTCTGGACCCGCAATCACGATCCCAACGCGGCCCGCAACGAGAACCGGTACTCCTGGATGTTTTTCGGCATGGAGCAGCGAGCCGAAACCATCCCACTCACCCGGTCCAAGCAGGAGCGCAATCTCGCCGACTTGTCCAAATGGGTGGCTCGGATCCGCAAGCTTCCAGCGGGAGCGGGAGACCTCGACGACGAGGTTTTGGTCAAGGCGTTCACCGCCTGCCACAGCTCATCCGAGGTGTACAAGACCGAGTCCATCGAGGCGGTCTTCGGATCGATGGCTGGTCTCAAACCGAAAACCCTGGCGGGCCTGGCCGACCAGATGCGCGTCAACATGGCGGGCCTGTGGCGCGAACCCGCCAACCAGGAGCGGAACAAGACCAAACGCAATAAGAAAGACATCGAGGCGGAGGTGCTGCGCGGTTACCAGGTTGCCCAAGCGGTGGTCAAGGATGGCCTGGGAAAATATCCCGATCACTGGGCCCTGCTCGCGGCCCGCGCCGGCCTGATGCACGATGAGCTGAATTACCGCCAGGAGATCAGCAAATCCACCGGTTTCTCGGCGGCCCGCGACGAGGCCTTCGCCGTTTACCGCAAGGCCGCCACGGAATACGCCCGCGTGGCGCCCTCGCTGTCGGAGAACGACCAGTCGGTCGGTGTCTATGAGCAGTGGTTTGCCGCCACGCTCGGCGCGGTTGATCTTGGCATGATCACCGAGGACAAACAGCCCGACTGGAAGCAGCCCCCGGAAATCCGCAAGGCCATCCTGGGCCTCCCCGGTGACTTGGGCGAGAGGCACCTGGGCAAGTTCGCCAACAATCTGTTCATCCGCATGAGCGGCGCCAAGCCCCATGTGAAGTTCAACTACCTCAAGGCCGGCTTCCAGGTGGTCGGCGACCACAAGCAGGCCGCCGAGGCCAAAAAAGTATTCGATTACTACAAGGATCTGGTCACGGAAATTAAGCTGGATTCCGTGGTGGACGGGTCTTCCCGCGTCGGCCATGGCCGACCCTTCGGGCTGTTTGTCAACATCAATCACACGCGTGATATCGAGCGCGAGTCGGGCGGATTCGGTCGCTACCTGCAGAACCAGAACCGCATGTCCTTCTCGTACAACTACGGGCGCCCCACGGCCGATTACCGGGACCGGTTCGAGACGGCCGCCCGCGAGGCGCTCAAGGAACAGTTCGAGGTGATCTCCATCACCTTCCGGGATGAGAAGGTCAGCTCCCGGGCGACCCGCGAATTCGGCTGGCGGTACACCCCCTACGCCTACATCCTTCTGAAGCCCCGCGGCCCCCAGGTCGACGCGATCCCGCCTTTGCGCCTCGATATGGATTTTCTCGACACATCCGGCTTTTTTGTCATGCCGGTGGAAAGCCCTATTGTTCCGATCGATTGTCGCGACGCTTCCGGGGACATGCGCCCCGTGGAGAAGCTGACTGTGACGCAGACCCTGGATGAGCGCCAGGCAGACAAGGGGGTGCTGGTTTTGGAGGTGAAGGCCACCGGTGTGGGGTTGGTGCCGGACCTGCGCGAGATGTGCGGCGAGGTTCAACCCGCGGGCTTCGAGGTCGTCAAGACCGAGGAGCAGGGGCTGGGTGTCAAAAAATTCGAGGAAGACACCGAGAAGAACCTGGTGGTGAGTGAGAGGAGCTGGATGCTCACGCTCAAGGGCAGGGACGGGCAGGCGGAGAAACCAAAATCTTTCCAGTTTGTCTCGGCCAAGGTGCCCACCCAGGAAATGATCTACCAGCGGTACCAGGATGCCGATTTGCAAACCGTGGATCAGACGGTGTCCCTGGAAATGGAATACGGAACCCGGGGTGGCAACAAGCTTTTATGGGGCCTCGGGTTGGCTGGAAGCGTGTTGCTCGCGGGCGGTGCCGCGCTAGCCCTGCGTTCCAGGCCGGCCAACGGGCCGTCTGCCCCGGTTATTCCGGATAACCTCGATCCCTTTGTGGCGGCCGGCCTACTGCGTGAGATCCGCCAAAGGCCGAACCTCAGCGCGGCGCAGCGTTCGGCCATCGACAAGGATTTGGCGGCCATCGAGCTGCATCACTTCGCCACGGTTCCGGGCGAGGGCAATGCTCCTGATTTGAGATCCCTGGTGCTCCGGTGGATCCAGGTTTCAGCGGTTTGATCGCGGGGCGATTGGCCAGGGCGGATGAAATCCCTGAAAGGCGCGAGGCACTTATTTCTGAATGCGGGCGGGGAATCACTTTTCTTCCATCATGGGGAATTCCAGGCTGGTGGCCAGGGCCTGGTCACGGCCGGCGATGCGGGCGGCCAGTTTGGGTGTGCAGGTGACCGTCACCACCACCTGGTCGCCGTCCGGGCCCGCGATCAGGTAAAAGGTTTGCAGTACCTCGACGCCCTCGAGCTTGCCCGCCACGGCGTGCCGGTATATCCAACGCTTGTCCCCTGAGGGGACTTCGCCCGAACTCAACGCCTCGGCCTGCTCCCACCCCGGGATCTTGCGGATGGCGGCCTGGAAATCCTCGGGGCTCTGGTGGCGACCCTTGCCGGCGTTGGCCCATTGGGTGATGGTGGCCTGGGCCAGGAAATCACCCTTTTCCATCAGCCTAAGCACCAGGTGGTTCTGGGTGCGCGTCACCTGGGTCCACCCGCGCTCGTGCAGCAACTCGAATCGTTTTTGGGGGTCGCGGTATTCCAGAAGCAGGGCCGAGGCGGGCGGGTCGAACCCCATCGGCGCCGCGGCCAAAGCCCCGTCATCAAGGGAGGCCGGCTTGTCGATTTTCTGCCGGTTCACCAGCACCTCGGCGTCCACCTCGCTGGCCGGCGTGGCCGGGCCGGCTTCGCGTTGATCGTGCTGCGACCAGCGCAATTCCGTGACTTGTTTGGCGTTGGTGTCGAATTTGGCCCGCCCGTTCACCTCGATCTTCATCGCTGAGCCGTTCTGGATGCCGTTCACTTTTCCGGCAAACGCCAGCGTCGCCATGCCCTCGGTCCAGCCCTGCAGGGTTCCGGTGATGCTGTGGCTTTCCAGACCCTCCAGATCGCAAATAGCCTGCACCGCGAAGTTGGGGATTTCCCAGGTGTCCCCCACCTTGATTTCCTTGCCCGGCAGCAGGGAGGGGATAGCCAGCGTGTCGAGATGCTCTCCAATCAGCTCGAGTTCCTCGCGCAGCAGGGCTCCGGCGGGGCTGTAGTGGGTTGGAACGCCCTGTTGCCGCTGGAAGATCATCAGGCGGCGCTCGTCCCTCAATTTGCGTTGGCTGGTCACCCCGTCCACGGTGATGGTGGCTTTGGCTGTTTCATAGCGCCGGGCGGCGCGCATGGGCTGCCCGGGCGCGCCTCCCGCCATCAAGCGCTCCACAAAAACCTGGTCCGCCTTGGCGTGGAGTGGCAAAGTGGCCTGGGAGTCCCCACGCAAAACTTTCAGCGACCCCTTGACCGACAGGTCCAGACGCACCTGCTGGCAAATTCCAGGTTCAACCGTTTCAGCCAGAAGGACGGTTTGGGCCCGGACAGAGTTGCCCTGCAGGGTTTGCAAGCAAACTACCACGGCGCCCCAAAGGATGACCCTGGATATAAAGGACGCCATTGTTTGATCCCCACCTGCGGATTCCCCACCCGCCATTTCCCGGAATGGGGGTTGGAGGATGGGGGCTTTAGTCGTGGAGAGGGGGCGAGGTCAAGGCGTACCGGCCGTTCCTTTGGTCGGGACAAATCGCAATGCGGCGGCATTCATGCAATACCGCAAGCCGGTCGGGGGCGGGCCATCTTCAAAGACATGGCCTAGGTGGGCATGGCAGGCTTGGCAAAGCACTTCAACCCGGTGCATCGAGAAGGAGTTGTCGCCTTGGGTGGCTACCGAATCCGGGCCGGAGGGCTGGAAAAAACTGGGCCATCCGGTTCCCGAATCATATTTGGTGTCGCTTTCAAAGAGCGGATTGTCGCAACAGACGCAGCGGTATTGCCCGGGTTCCTTGTTGTCCCAGCAATGGCCGGTGAATGCGGGTTCCGTTCCATGTTTCCGGGTGATGCGGAACTGATCCGGGGTTAACAGTTCGCGCCATTCGGCCTCGGATTTCACAATGCGGGGTTTCATGTTTCACTTCCTTGGCACGGGTTTCGGGTGCTTTTCTTGGGGAGGAGACGCTTTCAAAACCATCTTAGGCTGGTCCAATCGGTTTGGTTCTACCGGGGCGGATTCCCCTCTGTGAAGCATCCGGGCTTGATCCGGAAGAGCTCAAACCGTACCTGCGCCACATGGAAATTTCGCGTGGGCGGGGGAGGCCGTTTCCATGAGCCTATGGGGTGGGGTTTTGGTCGCTTGCCTGATGGGGCCCGGCCAGGTGATTTTCGACCCGGATGAGTTGGCCCTGGGCGAATTGCGCGTGGGGCAAAACCCTATGGTGCGTCTGATTATCCGAAACGCGGGGAGTACCCCCGCCAAACCTTTGAAACTGGAAACCAGTTGTGGTTGTCTGGCGGCGGGATCCTTGCCTGCCCGGCTGGAACCGGGCCATTCCGCCGCCGTGGACCTACGGTTGCGGACTCTCAGCCTGCCGACCGGCCCGCACGCATGGCGGGCCCGCTTGACCTATGCCGCGGATCATTCCAAACCGGACGAAACCAGGGAGGTGGAAACCCGCCTGTCCACGGTGGTCCGCCGTGAACTGGAGGTGGAACCAGCGATCATGGCGCTCTCCATGGGGGCAGGCGGTGAGGCGGAAACCACCGTGAGGGTGAAAGATTTGCGGCAAAAACCATTGAAAGTGACAGGTTTCACCAGCACCGTCCAAGGGTTGCAGGTGCGCCATGCCAAGGGGGAACCGGGTGAGCAGGTCATGCGGGTGACTGTTCGCGGTGACCAAACCGGCAAGTCGGAGGGGGTTGTCCGCCTGGGAACCAACGATCCCGATTACCCAGTGCTGGAGGTGCCGGTGACCGTCACGGTCCGCGCCAGGGAAACCATCCGGGTCATCCCAGAACGCCTCGAGTTGCGGGGGCTCGCCGGGACAACCGTTTCCAGACTGGTCCGGGTGGAACGCGGGGATGGGCTGCCCGCCGAGATTTTAGGGGTGAACGGCGCGGAATCGGCGGGATTGACCACGCGGCACGCCAATGGCAACTCCCAATCGCCCGCGGCCACGGTCCGTGTGGAGGCCACGGTGGCACTGGGCGAAAAAGTCGGTCAGGTGGAAATACGCCTGCTCGATGGAACCACCAGCCGCATTCCCGTTTTTCTGGTGGGCGAGTGAAAGCCAAATCCTGCAGGGAATGCCATTCGGGGATGACTGTTGCCGTTGGAAACGGTTGAGGGACTGGTGGTTCGGGTTTCCGACTGGAGTGAAACCAGCCGGATCGTGACCCTTTACACCAGGGAGCATGGCAAAGTGCGGGCTTTGGCAAAGGGCGGAAGAAGATTGAGATCTCCCTTTGAAAGTTCACTTGACTTGCTGAAGCACGATCGTATGGTCCTGCTCCGCAAGACTTCAGGCGGACTGCACCTGCTGACTGAATCGACGCAGTTGGGCCGGTATCCGGGACTGGCCAGGGATTACCAGGCACTGAACGGGGCTTATTTGGTTGCGGAATTACTGGGGGATTGGACAGAGGAAAACGATCCGCATCCAGAGTTGTTCGAGGCGGCCCTGGGCTGTTTGCGCGACCTGGATTCCGGCGGATGGGATCCCCGGGATAGGGTGGTGGTTTTCGAACTGGCGCTGTTGATCGAGCTTGGTTATCGCCCGGAAATGGGTGGTTGTGTCGGGTGCGGGAAAAAGGCGGAAAAGGGGCCGGCGGCATTCGCGTTCGAATCCGGCGGCCTGGTGTGCAGGGAGTGCAGGCGGGATCAGCGCGGTTGGCGGGAGTTGCCCGAGCGGTGCTGGAAACTGGCGCGGGACCTGGTGGCGGTTCGGGAAGCCGGCCGTGACGGACAGGCCGAGTTGGCGGAAGCGGCCATGTCCGCGAGGCGGGAGGTGAGGCGGTGGCTGGGCGAATACCTAAGCTGGATCCGCGGACGCCGACCCCGGCTCATGGGCTGGCAGGAGGAATGAGCGTGGCCCAAGCCCGTTCGGAAAAATCGACTTCAGGCCGCCCTTGGCTCCTGCTGGCCGCTGTTGCCCTGCCATGGGCTTCAGGTTGCTCCACCATGAGCGCCAAGTGGGACCAGATGGCGCAGAAGTGGGATGATCTTCCCATTGTGGGCTTTCCCGATGCCCCCATGCCACCGGCTGATTCGGGGCAATTGGGGCCGGACGGCGTGACCGAGGCGCCTCCGTTGGATCCGAAAAGCCCGGAGGGGCGACTGGCGGGGGCGCGTGAGCTTTTCCGCCGCGGTGACTACAAAACCGCCGAATCCATTTTCCACAGGCTCTACCGCAACCAGAAGAATCCGCTGCCTGTCCTTGAGGAGGCCCGTTACTACGAGGCCGAATGCCTGCGGTTGCAAGGACATTACCCCAAGGCTGCCGACACTTATGTGGACCTGCTGAACAAGTTCGACCGCACCCAGTACAAGGAGCAGGCGCTCCAGCACATGTACGACATCGCCAATTACTGGCTGGATGACACCCGCAAGCAGATGACCCAGGAACGGGAAAAAACAGACGGCAAGCGCTGGTTCGTGGAGCCTGCCTTCGTGTCGCTTGAGCGCTCCAAGCCCTTCATGGACCGCGAGGGACGCGCCATCGAGAAGCTGGAGCAGGTGCGCTTCCATGACATCAACGGGCCACTGGCCGACAAGGCCTTGTTCCTGTGCGGCTGCGTGAAGTTCTTCCGCAAGGATTTCGCCGAGGCCGACTACTACTTCTCGCAGATCCACGAGCGGCATCCCAACAGCGAGCTGGCCTCGCAATCGGTGGAGCTGGCGATCATCAGCAAGCACCTCAGCACCGGCGGCGCCGACTACGATGGCCGCAAGGTTGCCGAAGCGCGCATGCTGGTGCACTCCGCGTTTTCCAACTACCCCGAGCTGGCCGAGAAGAAGGACTTCCTCACGCGGCAACTCGTGGGGATCACCATGCAGCAGGCGGAGAAGGACTTCAAGGTCGCCGAGTTTTACGAGCGAACCAAGCACCCCTCCAGCGCCTACTTCTACTACGAGTTGGTCCGCCGGCGTTTCCCGGGCACGCCCTACGCCGAGGAATCGAAGATACGCATGGCATCGCTGCGGGAGAAGCATCCCGAGGGGGCCCCGGCGGAACCTTCGCGCCAGCCGATGAAAACCCTCCCCGAGGTCAAATGGCCTTGGCAGCGCAAGGACGCCGATGTCGCCGGCCCGGCGAACGAGACGGCCCCGCCGCCCAGACAGCTACCCGCTGGCATGCTTCCACCCAGCGCCTCCCCAGGGGGCGGCGGAGGAGGGAACTACCTGCCATGACGCCGCTAAGCCATCCAATATTTTCCTGCCCGGGGACCGTTCAATGATCCGCCATGTGGGGATGGGCGCCCTCGCTGGCCTGCTGGTCATCCTGGCTGTCGGCGCGGGGTGCCAGAGCTGGGACGGCCACATCGTCCTGGGTAAATATTCTACTCGCCCGGTGTACGATGCCGGCATCCGCACCGTGCGGGTTCCGGTCTTCAAGAACAAAACCCAGGTGTTCCAGGGTAACTCGGGCATCGAGAACGAGCTGACCACCGTTGTGATCCGGTCGATCGAAGGCCGAACGCCCTACAAGGTGGTGCCCGAAAATCAGGACGCCGACACAGAGTTGACCGGCGTGATCACCGCCTTCACCAAAGGGATCACGAACCGCAACCAACTCAACGAGGTGCGCGAGGCGGAAACCTTCCTGTCTGTCGACATCGTCTGGAAAGATTTGCGTACCGGTGAAATCTTGTCCCAGCCCCGCCGCCGCGAATTGGATACCCCGACCGCCGCATTCAACCTGCCGCCAGTTGGCCCGCCGACGGTGGTGCCCGTGCGCATCACCAGCACCGGCAGCTTCATACCCGAACTGGGGCAATCGATAACCTCTTCCCGGCAGGTCAATTTCGAGCGGGTGGCCCAGCAGATCGTGCAGATGATGGAGCGTCCCTGGTGATGCCTTCCTTCCCTGCACACCCCGGGGAATGGCCGGCCTGGAACTGGTCTTTCAAGGGAATCCAAATGGGGGCCGACGGGGCCCCCGTTGTCATGTCCATTCTGAATGTCACTCCCGACAGTTTCTCCGACGGGGGAGAATGTCAAACCGTCGCGGACGCCGTCACAGCGGCGCTAAGGCAAAGGGACCAGGGGGCGACCATCATCGACATCGGGGGTGAATCGACCCGTCCTGGTGCGAAAACTGTCGACGCCGAGGAGGAGTCCCGGCGGGTGGTGCCGGTGATTGAGGCGCTTTCGATGGAAAAAGGCCTGATCTTGTCGGTGGACACCCGCAAGGCTTTGGTGGCCCGGAGGGCGTTGGAGGCTGGTGCCCAGATTGTCAACGATGTGACCGGTTTGGGCGACCCGGAGATGGCTGGTGTGGTCAGCCGGGCCGGGGCGGGCCTGGTGCTGATGCACATCCAGGGTGAACCGGGCACCATGCAGGACAACCCCTGCTACCGGGATGTCTGCTTCGAGGTGGCCGGCCACCTGTCAAGCCGTTTGGCGCAAGCCCGGGCGGCCGGAATCCCTGACGAGGCGATCGCCCTCGACCCGGGCATAGGATTCGGCAAGACTTATAGGCATAACCTGAGCCTGCTGGGGCCGGGTGGGCTGGATGGCCTCTTAAGACTGGGGCGGCCCATTCTGCTGGGTGTTTCACGCAAGTCTTACCTGAAGACCATGCTGGGGCGGGAGGTTGAGGAGCGCCTGGCCGGGACCCTGGCAACCATGTCGGTGGCCTTGGCCCGTCGCTCAGCCCACATTTTGCGGGTCCATGATGTGGCCCCGGCGGTGGACCTGGTCAAGGTGTGGCGGGCTTTGGACACCGCGGCCTGAGCGAACCGCCGCGAGGTTTCTGTCGGATAGGGTAGGGGGTGACTGTCCAAGATGTGGGAACGGTTTGTCAATCTGGTGACTTCCGTTTCATGGCGTGATCTCGTAGAGATCACGCTTCTGTCCATCGCTTTTTACTGGGTGATCCGCCTGTTGGGCCGCACCCGCGGGGCCGGTCTTGTCCGGGGGTTGGGGATGTTGCTGGCCGGGATCTACCTGGCCGCGCAGATTTTGGTGTCTGTTTTCGACCTGACGATCCTGGCCCGGGTGCTGGATTACCTGATGACCACCGGCCTTTTGGCGATGGTGATCCTGTTTCAGCCGGAATTGCGTCGCGGGCTGTTCGTGCTGGGTCGCTACCCACTGTTGCGGGCCTTTGTGCGCTCGCAGGACGCGCCCCTGGCCGATCCGCTGGCCAAGGTGGCCGAAACGCTCTCGCGCGACCGCACCGGGGCCCTCATCGTGCTGGAGCGCGAGGTGAGCCTGGAGGCGATGGTGGAATCGGGCACCCGCATCGACGCTGAAATATCCGACATGCTGCTTGCCAGCCTCTTTTTCAAGAACAGCCCGCTGCATGACGGAGCCGTCATCCTGCGCCAGGGCCGGATCGCCGCCGCTGGGTGCCAATTACCCCTGGGCCAGCTTCCCGATGACGCTGACCAGCGTTTGGGAATGCGGCACAGGGCTGCGTTGAGCGTCTCCGAGGAGACGGACGCACTGGTGCTGGTGGTCAGCGAGGAGACGGGGCGGATTTCGTTGGTGAGTGGCGGAACATTGGAGCCGGTGCCGCGCGAATCACTGTCCCGCCGGTTGGCGGAAATCCTGTCCAACCGGCCCGGCGATCGGGTTCGTGAGCCAGGTGGCAGCCGGCCCTCGCTGCAGTTGCCGGCCCTGGCCCCACAAGCCCGGATCGGCTCGGGGGAGAAGCCCCATGGTTGACCGCTTGTATTCGGTACTCGTCGCCTTGGCGCTGGGTTTGCTGGTGTGGGTCTACGCGCGCAGCCGTGAACGGGAAACCCTCGATAACCAGCCCATTCCGGTGGAGGTGCGGCTGGCCCCTGGGCAGGCCGAAAGTTACCAGATGGATAGCCCGGAGCAGTCGCAAATTCGGGTGACCTTTGTGGGCAGTCCCAACGCCGTCCGGGAATTGAGATGGCGCCTCAGCCAGGGTGAGTTGGGAATCCGCATCGAGTACACCGTGCCAGAAGACCAGCGGGAACGCGCGGTGGTGGAGGATTCGATCCGCGTGGACGCGGCGGACATCCGGGTTCCCAGTGGAATCACTGTTTTGCCAGTGGAGGGACGAAACCGGGTTCCCGTGGTTCTGACACGGCTGGGCGAAAAGACAGTCAAAGTTCGGGTGGAGGGGATGGGCTCCGAAGAGTCCCGCCTAAAAATCACGCCGGAAGTGGTGAAAGTGAAGGGGGCCCGAGTCGCCCTGGACCGTCTGGTGGAATTGCCCCTGGCCCTGGGAACCCAGGGCGTTGAATCACTGGATCTGACTCCGGGCCGCCCCTTGCGTGTGAGCCTTCCCAAAGTCTGGGAAAACCGGCCCATCACCTGCGAGCCGGAAACTGTGATTGTGCGGGTGGATCCCCGGGCTCCGAAAACCTATACTCTTACCGATGTGCCGGTGCAATTCCTCTGCCCCCCCGGCTTCGGGCTGAGGCCGCGGTTTTTGGATGACCGGGCCGGCAAGCTGCAAATCCGGATCCAGGGCCCTGATTCCCCGGCTCCCCCGAAAATTTCGGCCTTCATTGACCTGACTACCGGCAAGTTTTTGCCTGGCCCGAATTTTGAGCCTGTCCAGATCCAATTGCCCAAGGATTTCAGCCTGGCGCAGGATCCTCCCGGCCGCATGTCCTTCGAATTGATCGCCGCGGAAGCGCCTCCCAAGCCGCTGGGCGGCAGCCTGCCGGGGCAATAAGCCCTCACTGCCCTTTCCAAGCGGTTCGTTTTGCCTCACCATGGGGGAAGGTTTCCACTTTTTCCACCGTGAATTTCAATGCTATCCACAGTCGACGAAAGCCCCGTTTCCGAGGAACACAAGGCGCTGGTGGACCAGCTTTGCCTACGGGCCAGAGCGGCTTCGCTGGTACTGGCCCAAGCCTCGACCGAATTGAAAAACACCTGGTTAAGGAATTTGGCCCATGCCCTGCGGGCCGGGCAGTCGGGGTTGGTGGAAGCCAACGCCCTTGATTTGGTTGAAGCCCGCCAATTGTCCTTCGCCCTAAAGGACCGTTTGACGCTGACGCCGGCCAGGATCGAGGCCATGGCAAAAGGATTGGAGCAACTGGCCGGATTGCCGGATCCTGTGGGAAGAGTGCGCGAGGAACGCGCGCTGGCCAGCGGGATCCAGGTTCAGAAGGTCGGGGTGCCGCTCGGGGTGGTCCTGTTCATCTATGAGTCCCGTCCCAATGTCACGGTGGATGCGGCGGGCCTGTGTGTCAAAAGCGGCAACGCGATCATCCTGCGGGGTGGCAAGGAGGCCCACGCCAGCAACAGGGCCCTGGTGGAACTGTGCCGGTCGGAATTGGCAAGGGTGGGTTTGCCTGAGGACGCGGTGCAGCAGGTCCCGGTGACGGACCGGGCGGTGGTGGGGCATCTGCTGGCGGAAGGTGAGCGGATTGATGTGGTGGTGCCACGGGGCGGGGAGGATCTGGTGCGCCGCGTCGCGCGCGAGGCCCGGATGCCGGTGTTGAAGCACTACACCGGCAATTGCCACATGTATCTGGATGCCGATGCCGACCCCGCCATGGCGGAGCGGCTGGTGGTGGACAGCAAATGCAGCCGCCCCGGGGTGTGCAATGCCCTCGAAACCCTCCTGGTGGAGCGGGCATGGGCGACACGCCATCTGGGTGGCCTGCTGCGGGCCCTCAAGTTGAAGAATGTGGAAGTGCGCGGGTGTCCGGAAACGGCTGCACTTGGCCTGGCGGCCGGGGTACAGGTCGTTCCCGCCAACGCGACGGATTGGGACACGGAGTTTCTGGACCTGATTTTGGCGGTGAAGGTGGTGGAAGGAATGGATGAGGCCATCGCCCACATCCAGCGCCACACCTCGGGGCATACCGAGGCGATTGTCACAGGGGCAACCGAGCGGGCGGAGGAATTCCTGTGGCGGGTTGATTCCGCGGCGGTGATGGTGAATGCCAGCACGCGCTTGCATGATGGGGGAGAATTGGGGCTGGGTGCCGAAATCGGCATCAGCACCGGCAGGTTCCATGCCCGCGGACCCTGCGGGCTGGAGGAACTGGCCAGCTATAAATATCTGGTGAGGGGAACCGGGCAGACCCGGGCCTGATTGATTACCTGTTCCGCATTTTGTTGAAAAGGGGCCCATGCTCCACGCCTTTGTTCTGGCTACCTTGCTGGTGCTGGCTTTGCTGGGCGCGCTTGCCGCGGCCCTGGCCGGCATGTTGCGTCGGGTGGGTAGGCAACGGCGCGAGGAAATCAGCCCTGTCAGCCGTCAGCATTTTGAGCTGTTCCAAGGCGAACCCATCAATGAAATGGCGCTGGAAAAGCTCAAGGTGCGATTTCGGTCCCTGATGGAGCGTGGGCAAACCCGGGCAATTGAGTCGAGCCTGCGTCCGGGCACGCAGTTTGTGATGCAGGTCAGGGCCCTGGCTGAACTGGGTACCGCGGAGGCAGGCCGCATCCTCGAACGCCAGGTGGGGCGCAAATTATCGAATGATTCGCTTGAGCAATTGTGGTATTCGATGGACCTGGCCTGTGGCCTGAGAGCCTTGAATCACACTTCCAGCCTGCCGGTGCTGATGCGCTGCGCGGATGCCGCCCCGGCCGATTTGCCGCTTTCCCATTACCTTGCGGTGGAGACCATCAGTTTTCTGGGAATATCGGGTTACCTCCGTCAGCCGGATTCCGAGATGGGGCGCATGGCGGTCCGGGTGCTGCGTCGGGCGCTGGAGGGATTGCGGCGCGGTGTGGAGCCCTCCCGACTGGCGGAGGCCCGGGTGGGTGAGCTGGTCGAATTCCTCTGGGACTCCAAGCCGGCGCGGGATGACCCCAGAGTGGCGCTGTTGCTGGTGGAAGTGATACGCATCATCCGACGGTTGGGCGCTTATGACGAGGGGGGCAAAGCGTCGGGAGATCGCTGGAATTCCCTCGATGGCGGTTTGTTGGAGCCCGGTGAATCCGATCAGGAAGGCTGGGCGCTTCAGGCCTCCCGTCTGGTGGCTCTGGAGCCGGAAATCCGCAAGCACCTTGCCAAGGTGAGCCTGCCTTTGGCCCGCACACTGGGATTGGGTTCGGCTGAAGAGGAGGCTGAGGTCCTGGCCGCCTTGTCCGATTTGAAGGCCGATGTTTCCGACCGTCTCGTCTCATTGCTGGAGCGCCGGCGGATCCACCATGTGGACCGGGCGGTTCGCCTGCTTTCGTATGCCAAGGCTCCGCACCTGATTTCCGGGTGGTTGTCCTCCTGGACCCGTTCGAGGATCGATCAGGAGGCCAGGACGAAATGGAGGCCCTGGGCCCGCCAGGCCGCGGGGACTCGCCTTAACGGGGATTTTCCCTACTTGGCCGTTCTGGATTGCCTTGGCAAGCTGGGCTGCGGTGATGGCGAGCAGGTGATCCTGGCCGCCCTGCGCGACCACGATCCCAAGGTGCGGCGGGTCGCCGCCTCCGCCCTGGGTTGGCGGGAGCCGAGCGAGCATGAGAAGGTGCGGGCCGCCTTGCACACCGCCCGCTCAGACTCCAACCCGGATGTCAAATATGCGGCCAGGGCCGCCTTGGCCCGCCTGGGTGAAATCCAGAGCCTGCAGATGTTCAGGCGCGGTTTGGAAAGCGAGGATATGGGGCAGAAGTTGGTCACCATCCACGCGATCGCCTCGGAAAACCTCGGCTTGTTGTGGCCGGATGTGGACGCCCTGACCGACAGCGAGGATCCGGTCCTCGCCCACCATGCCCGCGAGGCGGTGGCTCTACTCGCCGAGGCCGAGGAGGCTGGGCCGGGGACCTGATCAGGCGGCTCAGTCGTGCACGGGATCTTGCGGCAGCTCCACCGGTTCGAGATGCAGGGTGTCCTCGGCGCCATGGAGCCTGGTCGCCCCCAGCCTAAGCGCCTGGGCCAGCACTTCCTGATCCAACTGGCAAGTCACCAGCACCTTGTTGTCCGCGTATTCCTCTGACACCTCCCGCGCGTGGGACTTGAGCCACGCCAGCAGTTTGCCGTTGGATTCGGCCGCCTCCAGGTGGACATGGAACAGGTCCTGGTCGAGGCGCTGGGCGACCAGGCGATTCAAATCGGCAAGACCCATGCCCGTGTGGGCGCTGACGGCGACTGAGCGCGGGTGCTTGGACTGAAGGGAATGCAGGAAGGAAATATCCGGCAGCCGGTCGACCTTGTTGAAAACCAGCAGGGTCGGCTTGTCCCGGCAATCCAGTTCGGTCAGCACATCCTCCACCGCCTTGATCTGCTCCTCAGCGAGTGGATTGCTGGCGTCCACCACATGCAGCAGCAACCGGGCCTGACGGGCCTCTTCCAAAGTTGCCTTGAAGGAGGCGACCAGATGGTGGGGGAGATCGCGGATGAATCCGACCGTGTCGCTCAGCAGCACCATCCGGCCATCGTCCAGCTTCCACTGGCGGGTGCGGGTGTCGAGCGTGCTGAACAGCTTGTTTTCAGAAAGCACCCCCGCGTGGGTGAGGGCGTTCATCAATGTGCTTTTGCCGGCGTTGGTGTAGCCCACCAGGGACACGGTCGGTTCGGTGGAGCGGGAGGCGACCTCGCGTGCCTTGCGGCCCTGGACGATGCGGAGCTTCTCCTTCAGATCGCGGATGCGATGGTTCACCAGCCGCCGGTCTTCCTCCAATTGGGTTTCACCCGGGCCGCGCATGCCGATGCCGGCCTTCACGCGGCTGAGGTGTGTCCACATGCGCTTCAGGCGGGGAAGGGAGTATTCCAGCTGAGCCAGTTCCACCTGAAGCCGAGATTCAGCCGTTCTCGCCCGGGTGGCAAAGATATCAAGTATTAGCTCGCTTCGATCCAAAACTTTGCACTTGGTGGCCTGCTCCAGCGCCTTGCCTTGGCTGGGGGTCAACTCGTTGTCGAAAATGATGACATCGGCGTCCTTGGCCTCTGCAAAATCTGCCAGTTGACGCAGTTTGCCTGAACCTAGATAAGTTCCCAATTGAACCTGTTGGCGCTTTTGGGTGAGCTCTCCCACCACTGTGGCACCGGCGGTTTCAGCCAGACCCCGCAGTTCTCCCAGCGGGTCCGCCTCGTTCCATGGCCGGTCGGGGAGGCTTACCCCCACCAACAAGGCGAGTTCCTGTTTGACGCTGAGTTCAGAACGGGTTTTGTCGAATCCCACCGGTTTTTTTGATCTCCAAGGGGTCAGGCGGCAGGTTCCGCCGGCCAGTTTCCGGGTTTGGGGAGGGAGGGTGTTGGTCCCGCCCTAACCGCCAAGCTCACCTTATCTTGCTTGCACGGTAAAACTAGAATACAAGCAGTCCGGTGACCGCGTGTTTTTTTCTTGGTTAACAGATTGTCCGGGAGTTCGCCATGGTGAGCGAAGGCGTATTGGATCGGCCCCAGGCCAGCATTGTCACATCCACGCCAGCGCCGCCCCAAGGGAACCCGCAACTTGCTGAAACCAATGGAGTTGTGGCGAACGGGCAGTGCCAGGCCGATGCCGATCCGGTGGAAACCAGGGAGTGGCGGGAATCGGTCCGATCGGTCGTTTCCAGGTCCGGCGGTGAGCGGGCCCGGTATTTGATCGAGCAGGCGGCGGAGGAGGCATTCCTCGCGGGAGCCCCGGGCCACGCCTCTTGCAATACCCCTTACCTGAACACCATTCCCCTAGACCGTCAGCCGGCGTACCCGGGCGACATGGCCATGGAGGAGCGGATCGCCAGCATGGTGCGCTGGAACGCCATGGCCATGGTGGTGAAAGCCAACGAGGCCGATGGCACCGTAGGCGGGCACATCTCCACCTTCGCCAGTTCGGCGACGCTATACGAGGTGGGATTCAACCACTTCTTCAAGGGTCCGGATCATCCCGATGGTCCGGACTTTGTTTATTTCCAGGGGCATGCCTCGCCGGGCATGTATTCGCGGGCATTTTTGGAAGGGCGCCTCAGCGAGCAGAAGCTTTTGAACTTCCGCCGGGAACTGCAGCCGGGCGGCGGCCTTTCGAGCTACCCGCACCCGTGGCTGATGCCCGACTTCTGGCAATTCCCCACCGTGAGCATGGGGCTTGGGCCCATCATGGGCATCTACCAGGCCCGGTTTCTGCGTTACCTGGAGAACCGGGGCCTGAAGCCGCGCAGCAATTCCAGGGTCTGGTGCTTCCTGGGTGACGGCGAGTGCGACGAGCCCGAGACCCTGGGTGCCCTGACCCTGGGTGCCCGCGAGCATCTGGACAACCTGACCTTTGTCATCAACTGCAACCTGCAGCGACTGGACGGGCCCGTCCGCGGCAATGGCAAAGTGATGCAGGAGCTGGAGGCCTTTTTCCGGGGCGCCGGCTGGAATGTGGTGAAGGTGGTGTGGGCCAGCGAGTGGGACGCCCTGCTGGCACGGGACCACAGCGGCCTGCTGCGCAAGCGCATGACCGAGGTGGTGGACGGCGAACTGCAGAAGTATGTCGTGGAAAGCGGCGCGTACATGCGCGAGCATTTCTTCGGCAAGTACCCCGAGTTGCTGAAGCTGGTGGAGCACCTCAGCGACGAGCAGATCAAGGGGCTGCGCCGGGGCGGGCACGACCCGTTGAAGGTGAACGCGGCCTACCAGGAGGCGGTCACCCACAAGGGGCGGCCCACGGTGGTCCTGGCCCACACGGTCAAGGGCTACGGCATGGGTGACGCCGGCGAGGGGCTGAACATCACCCACCAGCAAAAGAAGCTGAAGGCGAAAACCCTTCTGGAAATGCGGGAGAAGTTCGGCGTGCCGCTGGCCGCCGAAAAGGCCGAGAAGGCCGACTTCGTGACGGTGGCGCCGGGCAGCCCGGAGCACACTTACCTGCACGGCCGTCGCAAGGCGATGGGCGGATACCTGCCCCAGCGCAATCCCAAGGGCGGCCCTCTGGAGGCTCCGTCGAACGACCTGATCCTGCGGTACGCCAAGGGTTCGGGCGACAAGGCCCCCAGCACGACCGGCGTGTTCGTGGACATGCTGGGCCAGCTCCTGAAGGACAAGGAATTCGGGCGCAACATCGTTCCGATCGTGCCGGACGAGGCCCGGACCTTCGGCATGGACCCGTTCTTCACCACCTACAAGATCTACAACGCCAACGGCCAGAAGTACGACCCGGTGGACGCGAAGATGGCGGTGGTCTACCGCGAGTCCACCGACGGGCAACTGCTGGAAGAGGGGATCAACGAGTCGGGCGCGATGTCGTCGTTCATCGCGGCGGGCACCTCGCACGCCAACCACGGCGTGCCGATGATCCCGTTCTACATTTACTACTCGATGTTCGGATTCCAGCGCGTGGGCGACCTGATCTGGGCTGCGGCGGACCTGCGCTGCCGCGGGTTCCTGCTGGGGGCCACCGCGGGGCGCACCACGCTGAACGGCGAGGGGCTGCAGCACGAGGACGGGCACACGCATGTGCAGGCCTCGGTGGTGCCCAACCTGATGGCCTACGACCCGGCCTACGCGTTCGAGCTGTCCTGCATCCTGCAGGAAGGCATCCGGCGGATGTACAAGAACGGCGAGGACATCTTCTATTACATCACGCTGTACAACGACAACTATGTGCAGGCGGCGATGCCGGAAGGCTCGCGCGAGGGGATCCTGAAGGGGCTGTACCGGCTGCGCAAATCGACCGTGGCGAAGGGGCCCAAGGCGCACATCTTCGGCTCGGGGTCCATCCTGCAGTTCGCCCTGAAGGCCCAGGAGATGCTGGCCGAGCTGGGCGTGAGCGCGGACGTGTGGAGCGCGACCAGCTACAAGGAGCTGCGGCGCGACTGCCTTGAGGCCGAGCGCCACAACTTCCTCAACCCGGGCAAACCCGCGCGGAAGAGCTACCTGGAGACCGTGCTGGAGAAAGAGGAGGGGATCTTCGTGGCGGCGAGCGATTACATGCGTTCGCTGCCCGAGATGGTGGCCCGGTGGGTGCCGGGTGGTCTGTTCCCCCTCGGCACCGATGGTTTCGGGCGGAGCGAGACCCGGCCCGCGTTGCGGCGGCACTTCGAGGTGGACGCGCAGCACATCACCGCGGCGACGCTGTACCAACTGGCCCGGAAGGGGCAGTACCCGATGGCCCAGGTGGCCGAAGCCTACAAGAAACTGGGGATCGATCCGGAGAAGGTGAACCCGCTCACGGCCTGAGCCCGACAAGCAGTTCCGCCGCGCCGCCCTTCCACGGGCGGCGCTTGCTATTGATGGATGGGAAAAAAGCAGAACGGAGAGTTCGATGGCGACCGAGTACAAGCTGCCGCCCCTGAAGGAAAATGTGGAGATCGTCGAGGTCAACTCCCTCAAGGTCGCGGAAGGGGACACGGTCCAGAAGGACCAGGCCCTGATGGAAGTCCAGGCGGACAAGGCCGCCCTGGAGGTTCCCAGCCCGGCCACCGGCACCGTCAGCAAGGTGCTGGTGAAGGTGGGCGACCAGGTGAAAATCGGCCAGGCCTACATCGTGATCAGCGAGGGTGGGGCGGCGCCCGCCAAGGCCGCCGCTCCGAAGTCGGCGGCACCCCCACCCGCCGCGGCTCCGGCTCCGGCTGCCCTGGCGCCCGCACCCGCGCCCGTGCCGGTCGCCCAGCCTGTGGCGGCTCCGGCCCCGCTGGTGGCGCCGACCACGCCTGTGGCGATCACCCCGGCGGCGGCCGCGGCGAACCTGGGCCCGGTATCTGCCAGCCCGGGGACACGCCGCCTGGCGCGCGAGCTGGGTGTTGACCTGCACCGGGTCAGCCCTACGGCCAAGCATGGCCAGGTGACCGAGGACGATCTAAAGAATTACGTGCGGCAGGCGCTGTCGGCAGGGGGTGGCGGCGGCGGTGGCGCCCCGGTGGCCCCGCCGTTGCCGCGATTCGAGGATCAGGGGCCCGTGGAGCGGGTGCCGATGATGGCGATCCGCCGGGCTACGGCCAAGCAGATGGCTTTGGCGTGGTCGCAGATCCCGCATGTGACCCAGAACGACCAGGCGGATGTGACCGACCTGGAGGATTTCCGCCGGTCGCAGAGCGCGGCGAGCAAGGGGCCGAAGCTGACGGTGACGGCGTTCGCCCTGAAGGCGGCTTCGATCCTTCTGCGGGAGTTCCCGACCTTCAACGCCAGCATCGACACGCAGAACAACCAGATCGTTCTGAAGAAGTACATCCACATCGGCATCGCGGTGGACACGGAGGCCGGTCTGCTGGTGCCGGTGGTGAAGGATGTGGACAAGAAGTCGGTGCACGAGCTGGCCGCGGAGGTGACCTCGATCGCGGAGCGGGCCCGCACCAAGAAGCTGGACGGTGCCGACCTAACCGGCGGCACCTTCACGATCACCAACCTGGGCGGGATCGGCGGGACCGGGTTCACGCCGATCGTGAACTGGCCCGAGGTGGCCATTTTGGGCGTGTCGCGCGGGCGGATGGAGCCGGTGCTGAAGGGGGACCAGTGGGTGCCCCGGCTGATGGTGCCGCTGTCGCTGAGCTACGACCACCGGATCATCGACGGCGCCGCCGCGGCGCGGTTTTTGCGCCGGATGGCGGACCTTCTGGAACAGCCGATGCACATGCTGCTGCACGCCTGACCGCGGGCGGGGGCGGCGCCAACATCCGGCGGGCCGGTGGTTTTCCGCCGGCCCGCTCGACTAAATCCAAGAGACGGAAAAGACAGGGGGTGACCCGATGGAAGTGATCAAGGCGCAGGTGGTGGTGATCGGCGCGGGGCCGGGCGGTTACGCGGCGGCGTTCCTGGCGGCGGACAAGGGCCTGAAGACGGTGCTGGTGGACGCCTCGCCGCGGATGGGCGGCACCTGCCTGCAGGTGGGGTGCATCCCGTCCAAGGCGGTGCTGCATGTGGCCAAGGTGATCAACGAGGCGAAGGAGGCCAGCCATTTCGGCGTGAGCTTCGGGGCGCCCAAGATCGACATCAACGGGGTGCGCGGGCACTGGCAGAAGGTGGTGGAGAACCTGACGCGCAACCTGGCCATGCTGCGGGACGCGCGGAAGATCCAGTTTGTCAACGGGCGGGGCACCTTCCTCGACGCCAACACGCTGGTGGTGGACGGCAAGACCCAGATCGTGTTCGAGCACGCGGTGATCGCGACGGGGTCCAGCCCGGCAGTGCCGCCGCTGTTCCAGATCGGCTCCTCGCGGGTGATGGATTCCACCGGGGCGCTGGCCCTGGAGGACATACCGGCCAAGCTGCTGGTGGTGGGTGGCGGGTATATCGGCCTGGAGATGGGCACGGTGTATTCGGCCCTGGGCAGCAAGGTGTCGGTGGTGGAGATGACCGACGGGCTGCTGCCCGGCGCGGACCGCGACCTGGTGGCGCCGCTGGCCAAGCGGTTGACGGGTCAGTTCGATAAGATCCTTCTGAAGACCAAGGTCACCAAGCTGGAAGAGGTGGGCAAGACCATCCGCGCCACGCTGGAGGCGGCGGACGGGACCACCAGCCTAGAGACCTTCGACCGGGTGCTGATCTCCGTGGGCCGACGACCGAACACGCGGGACATGGGCCTGGAGAAGGCGGGTATCACGCTGGACGCGAAGGGTTTCATCCCCACGGACAACCAGCGTCGGTCGGCGGTGCCGCACATCTACGCCATCGGTGATGTGGCCGGTGAGCCGATGCTGGCGCACAAGGCGACCTACGAGGGCAAGGTGGCGGTGGAGGCCCTGTGCGGCGAACCGGTGATCTATGACGCCAAGGCGGTGCCGGCGGTGGTGTTCACGGATCCGGAAATCGCCTGGGCCGGGCTGACCGAGAGCGAGGCGGAGAAGAACCAGGTGCCCTACAAGAAGCTGCGCTTCCCCTGGGCGGGCAGCGGGCGGGCGATGACGCGCGGGCGCACCGAGGGGTTGACAAAGATCCTGATCGACCCGGCCAGCGACCGTGTGCTGGGGATCGGGCTTTCGGGCATCGACGCGGGCGAGATGATCGGCGAGGCGATGCTGGCGATCGAGATGGGGGCCACGGCCCGTGATCTGGCCCTGACGATGCACGCGCACCCGACCCTGTCTGAAACCCTGATGGAGGCCGCGGAGGCGGCTCATGGCCATCCGACGCACGCCATGCCCGCGAAACGCTGAGGCGGGCCGTCCCGGAAGAAACGATGAACGCCCCCATTGACCCGCAAGCGCCCTGGATGCGGCAGATCGCCGCAGCCAGGCATTTGCTGGTGGTGGAGTTCTGGTCGGCGCTGGCGCTGCTCATCGCCCCGGCGGGGATGCTGCTGGTGTGGTTCGCCGCGCCGGTGCGGCAGCCGACGCGCCTGGATGGCATCACCTGGCCGCCCACGGACGACTGGCTGCAGATCTTCCTGATGCCGCTCCTGGCCCTGGGGATCCTGATCGGCGTGGGTGTGTGGGGCCTGTTGAACTCGCTTGAATTCGGCAGGCCGCGGTGGTTCTGGGCGCTGGCGGGGCTATTGGCCTGGCTGGCGGCGGGGTACTGCTTCCCAACTGTCGGGACATTGCCACCTTTCTTGTCTGGTTTCACCGAGAGGCGCGGGGCGCTGGTGCTGTATTTCTGGCTGATGGGGCAGGGGGCGTTCCACCTTGCGTGGCCCCGGCCGAGGCAGCACGGGCCCGGCATGGAAAACCGGCTGCCGACAGCCTTCCTGCTGGCGGTGACCTGCTGGATCTGCGGCGTGGGTTTTTGGGCGCTGGGGTACTGGCTGAGGGTGGACCCCGCGCTGGACCAGGCGCTTTTCCCGTACACGCAGTTGACCCTGCTGTGCCTGGTGTCGGCACTGGTGGAGGGTCTGGGATTGCTTTGGCGGTACCGCCGCCTGCGGGCCTGGGCCGGGTACCACCTGACGCGGGAAAGCGGCGAGGTGGGGGCTGAGGGTTGATGGGCTTTGGGAAATGGGAGCGCGGTCCTGAACCTAGGGCGGCGGTTCGTTGAGCTCACCTTGCCCTAGGCTCAGAAATACAACCCCTTCAGGGTTGAAATTGTGCCCAGCGAGCATACCCGCCCCTTCAGCCCCACCCGTGGCGGGAGGGGAACAGGCGTTTGACCTCACCCTTTGCCCTGGGGGCATTTCCCTCTCCATGCATGGAGAGGGAAACGATGTGCGAGAACCCCTGGCGGGTCTGTGCCGCGATGGGCCGGGGCGCGCGGCCGGGGCATCGCGATCCGATGTGACATAGAGCGGACCAGGGGGTGACCGGGCCGAGGGGCCCAGTCGGGATGCCGCCGTTTTGGCGGTGCGCCACCTGCATGCCAGAGATCCGGGCATGGCCGGATCGCCTCGGGAAACAACACATAGTCCAGAGCGCGGTTCCGGGGTCGGAAGGTTCCGGAATGGTCGCGCCCCTTGGCGCCAGACTCCCGCCGTTGGCGCGCGGTTGGGCGGAGGGCGCTGAGAGCCATGGGGAACATCAGTGCTGACTCCGCAGGGTTGAGCCAGGCCGACGGTCCGGCGCCACCGTGGCGACGGATCCGGCAGGGCTGAAAGTCACCGGGTTGGTTGAACGGTCTCAACCGGCCCGGGCCGCCGTGGATCGGGGCAGGTGGCGCGAGGCGGGGGTTGCTGGCCTGGCAAGCCCGTCTGGCTTCTTTCCCTCTCCACTACCCCTGGATTGTTGACGCACAGATGGCGTTGTTCAGAGAGCAGTTGGCATAATTTTTGGAAAAATTTCGCGTGGAAATTTCTGGGCGTTGGTGCGTAGTGGCTGAGATTGGACGGGTATTTTTCACCACGCAGGGCGCGAAGGGGGAAGTGAGGCAGGGCCCCCGGGGGGGCACTCAATGCTTGGGTTTGGCTTCTGATTCCAAAAGCCAGGCGATCCAAGCGGTGTCGATTCCGGCCAGGGAAAGCGAGGCTGGGTCAAAGGGGATCTCATTGAATCCCTGCCCGCGGTCATCGTTGAGGATAATGCCCCGGGCCTGGGAATCGAAAATGGCCGCCAGGGGGGTGATCGCGGTCAGGTTGACAAAGAAGTACTCATCCGCCTCGGGAGCCTTGTCGCCGATGACCTGGATATCGATGAAGGCCGACAGGGTTCCGACGGGGATCAGCAGCACGCCTGACGCGGCCAGATAATCCAATCCGGACACGGCTGTGCCGTTCGCCGTGGACCACGCCACCTGGAGGGGCGCCGCGGCCGGCAAGGACAGGTTGACCGGGAACCGGAGGGTGCGGGTCCTGTTCTGGCCTTCCTTGATAGAGGCGTCGAGGATGGATACCAGCGGCGGCGGGGCGGAATCATCATTCACGATGGTGCCCACCCCCTGGCCATCCAGGATGGATGCCCCGAAGGGACTGGTCAGGTTCACCGTGAAGGTTTCATTGGGCTCATAAAACATGTCCCCATTCACACTGATGGTGATGATCCTGGAAGAATCGCCCTCGGAAATAAACAGTTCGCCACCTGCCGGGACATAGTCGTTGTTGGCGACCGTGGCGGTGCCGTCCGCCGTCGCCCATTGGACCAACACACCGCCGGCCGGCGCCGGGAAGGACAACGAGACGGTGAAGGACCAGAGTGTGGTGCCGATGTTGCCCTCCACCATCGAGTAATCGCCTATGGCGATCCTGGGCCGAATAGCCTCGGGGGGGACCTGCAGGGCGGCCCAGGTGTTCAACCGGCCGCCCGTGGTCATCTTGCCGGCCAGTGATGGCGTGGCGGTGGTGCCCAGAAGGATGGCATCGCGGATCTGCTCGGCCGTGGCAAACGGGTAGGCGGCGGCGTAGAGGGCGGCGGTGCCCGTCACATGGGGTGCCGCCATGGAGGTACCGCTGAGGATGGCATAACTGTTCACCGGGATGGAGGAATAGATAGAGCTGCCCGGGGCCGCCAGATCCACCGAACCCAAACCGTAGTTGGAGAATGATGCCAGATCCCCGGTGGAGGTGATGGCGGCCACGGAGATGACATTGTCGTAGGTGGCCGGTGATTCGGAAGGGGTGCCCACCAGGCTGCTGTAGTTTGCCGGGTAGGTGGGCGTGACATCGTTGTTGTTGGTGAAATTGCCGGCGGCGGTGACAAAGAGGATATCCGCCTTGGCGGCGCGGATGATTGCCTCCTGCAGGGCCTGGCTGTAGGCACCACCGCCCCAGGAATTGTTGGTGGCGACGATGTTCAGGCGTTGGGCCAGCTTGAGATTGGTGAAGTAGTCGACGGCCTTGATGGCGTTGGCGGTGGTGCCACCGGAGGGGCCGAGGAACTTGGCGGAGAGCAGGGAGACATTCCAATTGACGCCGACGACACCCAGGCCGTTGCCGCCGGTGGCGCCGATGGTGCCCGCCACATGGGTGCCGTGATCATTCTCGCTGGCGTCATACACGGTGTTGTCGTTGTGGAAGAAATCCCAGCCGTAGACATCATCCACATAGCCGTTCCCATCGTTGTCGATGCCGTCGCTGGGGATCTCCCCCGGATTCACCCCGGCGTTGCCGTAGAGGTCGGTGTGGTTGTACTGGTATCCCTCATCGATGATGCCGACATACACAGCTCTGGAGCCGGTGAAGCCGGCGTTCCAGGCCTGGTTGGCGGCGCTGCCGTACGGATTGACCGGTCCGCCGGCGATGCTGGTGTCGCCCTCCATGCCCCAGAGGTTGCCGCTGGTGTAATACGGATCGTTGCTGACAGAAGAGCGGTTGTAGATCTGGTTGGGTTCGGCGAAAAGGATGTTGGGGTTTTTGGACAGGGCGGCGACGGCCTGCTCGACGGCCATGCCGGATATTTTCAGGCGCTCCACGGGCGTTGAGCCGGAACGGACCATCGCCGGGGTGAGGATGGTCTCCACGGTGTCGCCATGGGCCTGGGCGCGGGCCTGGCCCTTGGCGACATCGGCGGTTCCCGGGCGGAAGCTGACGAGGATCTCATCGGGAACCCATGAGGCGACGGCCGGGACAGCGCGGTCTTCGAGGATTTCAAGCGCCAAACGATGGTTTCGGCCCGCGCCGGGGATCCGTCCCGGGCGACGGCGAAAATAGCTTCCCACCTGGGTGATCTTTTTGCCGGCTGACAAAAATCCGGTGAAGGTGGCGAGCATGGGGATTCCTTCCTGACGCAGGTGTTGAAGCGGGTTGTACCCCATCCTAGGCCGGCTGCGAGGCTAATCTTTCAGAACAGGCGGAACAAAAGGCCGGGCGGCAGGATGACAACACCCAGGAGCCAGGCGAACCGATTTTTTTTCTTGCACCGTAAAGGCAGGCCAGTGCAGCGTTTGCCGATTTCGGCCACGGCGAACAGGGCATGGCCGGGTGAAAGGTGCACACCTCCCATCGCATAGGAACAGCGTCCGGCCCGGTCGTGGCCGGTTGAGGCCGGAGTATTTCCAATTTTTGCGACATGGAGAGTTGACATGTTCACATTTTCAAGGTTTTTCGGCAAGCATTCGGCCAACCGGACGCGCGGATCGAAGACGGGCAGTGGCAGCAGGAAAGCCAGGCGAGGGGCCCTGCTGCTGGAGACCCTGGAGGCCCGCACCACGCCGACAGCCAGCGTGTTCACCGACCTGCCGGATTACATGCCCGGTGACACCGCCCTCATCACCGCCCAAGACTTCGCGCCCGGCTCGACCGTGGAATTCCAGGTGCTGCATGTCAACGGCAACAACGGGGGCCAAGGGCACCTGCCCTGGCGCGTGACCGATGGGAGCCAGGAGGACCTGGACCACGCGGTGAACGGCGTGATCCAGACGAGCTGGTATGTGAACCCGGACGACTCGCTGGGTGAGACCTTTGTGTTGACGGCGCTGGGGAACGGGCCGGACATGACCTTTGGCACGGGGGATGACGAGCGGGCGAGCACCAATTTCACCGACGGCAACCCGGGGGTAACGCTGAACCAGTGGGAAACCCTCACCAAAAAATGGGCCAACGGACAGGCGAATGCCAATCAGGCCAGGTACCTGGAAGGAGATACCGTGCCTTATGCCGCCGAGTTCACCAACCTGGTGGCCGGACAGAATTACGGCTTTTTCATCAACCTGAACACCTACCAGCAAAACACCAATGCCGGCGGATTCGTGTACCTGGATACCTACACGCGAAGCATTCAGCCAAACACCACAGCCTTTGGATCGGCGGTTCCAGTTGTTGACATGGCCACTGTGACAGATTCCAACTACCCCGAGCAGGCGGGCGCGGAAACTACCGCCTTTTCCACCACCGGGGCCAATGTCTTCCAGGTGGACATCAGCACCTCAGGCACCGGCAGCCTTGACCGTGTCGCAAAAGTTCAATTCACCGCCGGTTCATCCGACGCGGTGATTTACTGGGGTCAGCGACTTGCCCTTCCAGATCAAGTCATCCGCGGGCAGGATTCTGGCGGCAACCCACTTCTAGCCCCTCTAGGAGCCTCGGGTTTCACCGGTGGCAGTTTGCAAACCAAGATTGATGGAAGGGCCAACGGCGGTGTGATCTGGGTAACGCCCAGCAACGCAGTGCAGTTGAATCCAGGCGTGGTGGTGCAGGGATCGATCGAAGGCGTGAAATGGAACGACCAAAATGCGAATGGTTTGCGGGATACCGGTGAGGCCTTGCTGGATGACTGGACCATTGAATTGTATGCGGATTCGAACACGGATGGTGTATTTGATTCGGGCGATGCCCTAGTTGCCACCACCGTTACCACAAACGGCGGTTTCTACCAATTTATCCCATTGGTCCGCGGGACCTACTTTGTGAAAGAGGTCGCCCAGGCTGGGTGGAACCAGACCTATCCCGCCCCCGCCGACACCACCTATCCCAACGCCTACGGGGTTTGGGGGCCGCTTGTGGTGGATGAGATCACCTACAACTACACCAGTATCGACTTTGGCAACCAAAATTTCAGCCCGGACATGTCGATTGACAAGGTTTATCTGGGCACCACCGGCGGGAACGGCAACCTGGTCGCCGACCATGCCGGAGATGTCGTCAACTATCGGATCGTGTTGACCAATCTTGGGAATGTACCGCTCACGAACATCCAAGTGAGTGACCAGGTGGAGGCCTATGCTTCCACCAGCCCCACCTATTCCAGCGGGGACACCAACGGGAACAACATCCTGGATGTGGGGGAGCAGTGGATCTACAACTACAGCTACCTGTTGACCCAGGCCGACCTGAATAATCGGGGGGGCGGGGATGGCTATCTAGACAATATCGCCACGGCCACCGCCAATGAGTTCGGGCCGGTGCGCGATGCCGAAACCGTGCTGCTTGTCCACAATCTTGACATGCAAATCGACAAGCTGTTCCTCAATGTCACCGGCGGGAACGGGAATGCGCTGGCAGACCGTGCCGGGGATGTGCTGAACTACCGGATCACCGTAAGCAATCCTGGCAACATCAGCCTCAGCAACATTCAGGTGATTGACCAGGTGGAAACCCAAGGGGTCACCAGTCCCACCTACACGGGAGGTGACACCGGAAATGACGGGATCATGGATCCCGGGGAAGCCTGGATCTACACCTTTAGCTACACGCTGACGCAGGGCGACCTTGACGGGCGCGGTAATGGGAACGGATTCCTTGACAACCTGGCCACAGCTTCCTCCAACGAATTCGGTTCCGTCAGCGACCGGGAGAGGGTTGAACTGATCTACAACAATGACCTGCTGATTGACAAAAGATTCGTTGGTGTCACCGGCGGCAACGGCAACCTGGCCGCCGACCGGGCGGGGGACATTCTCAATTATCAGATTTCCGTGTCAAACGGGGGCAATATTTCCCAGACGAATATCCAGGTGACTGACCAGGTGGAAACCTATGGCGTCACCAATCCCACCTATGTCAGCGGGGATACGGCAAACCCCGGTATTTTGGATGTCGGTGAAGTTTGGGTCTTCACCTCCAGCCACGAGTTGACACAGGCCGACCTGGATGGCTGGGGCGGCGGGGACGGTTACCTGGACAACACCGCCACTGCCCGTTCAACGGAGCATGGGCCTGTCAGTGACAGCGAGCGCGTCGGGTTGGTCTATGATCCCGACATGGCCATCCGAAAGATTAATGTGGATGTCCGGGGAGGCAATGGCAACTCCGTCGCAGACTGGGCCGGGGATATCCTGGATTATGAGATCTATGTCGCCAATGCCGGCAATATCACCCTGACCGGGCTTCAGGTACGGGACCGAATGGAGAGTTATGGATCCACGATTCCCACCTATGTGGGGGGTGACACGGACGGGGACGGCAACCTGGATGTTGGAGAACGATGGGCCTACACCTCGAGTTATGTGCTGAAACAGGCCGATTTGGACAACCAGGGTGGAGGAGACGGGTCTCTGGACAATACCGCCACCGCCACTGCCCGGGAATTCGGGCCGATCAGCGACATTGAGTCGGTGCGACTGGCGTACAACCCTGATTTTGTGATCGCGAAGGATGTGCGGTCGGTGACAGGGGGTAATGGGAACGGATTGGCGGACCATGCGGGTGATGTGATCACCTACCAGATCGGGATGCAGAATCTTGGGAATATCACGCTGACGGGTGTGGTGATCCAGGATCAGGTGGAGAGTTACGGGGTGACCGGAGCGACGCTTGAATCCGGTGATCTGGACAGCGACGGAAACCTGGATGTTGGTGAGAGCTGGATCCTGCGTGCGACCTACATCCTGACGCAGGCGGATCTGGACAACCGTGGCGGTGGCGACGGGTTCCTTGACAATGTGGTGACGGGCGACACCAACGAGGTTGGGCCGAAGTCCGACCGTGAGCGCCTGGAGCTGGTTTACAACCCCGATTTTGCGATCACAAAGGATGTGCGCGGGGTGAGTGGTGGGAATAGCAACGGCGTGGCTGATTGGGCCGGTGATGTTGTCAACTATGTGATCACGATGACGAATACCGGGAACATCTCGCTGACGGGTGTGACGGTCACGGACCAGGTGGAGGCTTACGCTCCGACCGGCGCGAGCTATCTCAGC
>Ga0315905_10000944_pt1 | contig 31626 bp, 34 predicted proteins | sample LakEriMetagenome_5_FD_203522 | JGI IMG/M metagenome (GOLD analysis project Ga0315905, IMG submission 203522) | Freshwater fungal communities from buoy surface, Lake Erie, Ohio, United States - Buoy 4 MA121 | ecosystem: Environmental > Aquatic > Freshwater > Lake | place: USA: Lake Erie, Ohio... | reverse complement strand
CCCGGCGATCGATGATGGCGCGCTGGTTGGGAATCCGGGGGGTGATCATACCCCTCCCCTCTAGCCTATCCCGCCTTGCGCGTCTCTTGCCATTGCGACCCGTAACGCTGCTTGAGCGTCCGCTTGTCTACCTTTTCAGTGCCGAGGCGGGGCAGTGCATCATGCTCCTGCCAGAAGCGGACAGGGATCTTGAACGCGGCGATGTGCGCGGCGAGGAAGGTGCGCAGGTCCTCCTCTGTCACCGTGGTGCCGTCCTTGGCAAGATAGACCGCGACCGGCACCTCGCCATAGAGTTCGTCCGGGAGGCCGAACACGCTGGCCTCGGCTACGCCCGGGTGGGCGTAGATCGCGTTCTCGACCTCGATGCAGGCGATGTTCTCACCGCCGCGGATGATGATTTCCTTCTTGCGATCGACAATGAAAAGATAGCCCTCGGCATCGAGATAGCCGAGATCGCCGGTGCGGAAATAGCCATCTGGCATGATCGCTGCGGCAGTTGCCTCCGCATTTTCCCAGTAGCCGAGGAAGTTGGCGACGCTGCGGATCGCAACTTCGCCAAGCTGGCCTTGCGCGACCGGATTGCCTGCATCGTCGAGGATGGCCAGATCGACCAGCGGACGCGACGCCGTACCCGTGCTGCCGGGCTTCGCAATGTAATTCTCGTTGAAATTGCCGCAGCCGACGCCGTTGGTCTCCGTGAGGCCGTAGCCGAGGATCGGAAAGGCATGGGGCAGCGCCTTGCGGATGCGGTCGACATGCTCGACCGGGCGCGGGGCGCCGCCGGCAGCAAAGGTGACGCAAGTGGAGAGATCATATTTGTCATGATCGGGATGCATCGCGATCTCGTAGCTCATCAGCGGCACGCCGACGAAATAGGTGACCTTCTCGCGCTCGATCAGCTGCATCGCGGTCACCGCATCCCACTTGGGCATGAGCACCAGCTTGCGGCCGAGCCCAAAGGATTGGAGCAGGAGCGGCACCTCGCCGGTGACATGGAACAGCGGCACGTTGACGAGCGCGATCGGCTGCGAATCCGCAGGCGGCGCTTCGCCGCGGGCGGTCATCAGGCCGAGCATCAGGACGCTTTGTGCAAGGTAGCTGTAAGTGCCCTGCACGACGCCGCGGTGGTTGGAATAGGCGCCCTTGGAGACCCCGGTCGAGCCCGAGGTAAACAGGATCGTGGCGAGATCGTCCGACCCGACATCGTGCAGCGGAGTGCTCGCGTCGCCGCCCTTGGCCGTGAGCGCAGCGAGACCTTCGTCCGGATGGCAATCATGGAGCAGCGGAATGATCTCGGCGCCATGGGCGATGCCAGTCAGGCGCTGCGCGCGCTGCTGATCGGCGATGATCATGCGGCAGCCGACCATGTCGATACCGTGGGCCATTTCCTCGCCCTGCCACCAGCCGTTGATGAGTACGGCGCAGCCGCCGGCCATCAGCACGGCCATGTAGGCGACGATCCAGTTGGCCGAATTGCGCGCGGCGATGCCGATGCGGTCGCCCTTCTGCAGCCCGTGGCCTGCGACAAGGCCGCCGGCGGCGATGCGCGCCGCAGCGAGCGCCTGCGCGAAAGTGAGCCGCACGTCACCATCGACGATGAACTCGCGCGCGCCGTGGAACGCGCAGAACTGGGTGAAATAGGCGCCAAGCGTGGGCGGCGCCGCCGCGATCATCGGCAGATCGCGGTCAAAGGCGCGGAAAGGCGTGGTTGCGAGCATGCCGCCAGGGGCGGTCAGCCCGTCCATGACTTGGGCAAGGTCCCGATCAAGCTGGGTCAACATAGGTATGAAATCGCTCCTCTCCGCCCAATTCCGGCCATACCCGCAGAATGGCATGCCGCTTTGGGGGCTATCCGGTTATTCGGCCCGTTATTCGGTTTGCCTCGTGGGTTTGCCCTGTGCCAGAAGGCCGCGCAAGGTCGTGGTGTCCGCGGCACAAAACAAAACCATCCTGTTACAAACTTTTGTTGTTTGCAAAACTCTAGGGAGCTTGGCCCTTGCTGTCACTATCGGCCGCCGCCGCCGTAGCCCCAGCCCTCGTCGGCGCGGGTCACCAGCCGCTGCACTGGGAGAGCCTGGGTCTCTCCCCCATTGCGATCGACCTCGGGTTCTTCGCGATCAAATGGTACAGCCTTGCCTATCTCGCGGGGATCATGCTGGCCTATTTCCAGCTGGGCCGCATGATTCGCCAGCCGGGTGCCCCCCTCGCGCAGCGCCATGCCGATGATCTTTTCTTCTATGCCACGCTCGGGATCATTCTGGGCGGGCGGCTCGGCTATGCCATCTTCTATGCCCCCGAACTGCTGACAGAGCCTTCGCGGCTGATCCGGCTGTGGGAGGGCGGCATGAGCTTCCATGGCGGGCTGATCGGCACGGTGCTGGCGATCGGGTGGGTTTCCTGGCGCGGCGGGCTGAACTTCGTACGCGCCTGCGACTACATCGCGGTCTGCGTGCCGCCGGGCCTGTTCTTCGGGCGCTGCGCGAACTTCGTGAACGGCGAGCTGTGGGGCCGGGCGACGGATTCGATGATGCCCTGGGTCATGGTGTTTCCCGGCGCTGGCCCGATGCCGCGCCACCCGAGCCAGCTCTACGAAGCGGTTCTTGAAGGCCTCCTGCTGGGCCTCATCCTGTTCGTGCTGTTCTGGCGGACCCGTGCGCGCTGGCGGCCGGGTCTTCTGGTTGGGCTGTTCACGCTGGGCTATGCGTTGGCGCGTTTCACGGTCGAATTCTACCGCGAGCCCGATGCCCAGCTGCTCGACTTCGCGATGCGCACGGGGCTTTCGATGGGCCAATGGCTGACGCTGCCGATGATGGCGATCGGGCTCGGTTTTGCACTCCGCGCCATGGTGCGTCCCCCGCTTGCGGTGACGATCCAGCCGAGCGGCCAGCCAGCGGGACAGACCGTCGTATCCTGAACGCGGCTGGACGGATCAGCGCCTGTGGATAACAGTGACAGCAACGCACCTTGCGGACTTGCGGCGGTTTTCGCGCGCCTGATCGCGGCAACCGGGCCGATCTCGATCGCGCACTACATGGCCGAGGCGAATGCGCGCTACTACGCCTCGCGCGATCCGCTGGGCGCGAGCGGCGACTTCATTACGGCCCCGGAAATCAGCCAGATGTTCGGCGAATTGGTCGGCTTGTGGCTGGCGGACATGTGGCAAAGGGCCGGACGCCCCGAGGGAGCCTGCTACGTGGAGCTTGGTCCCGGGCGGGGCACACTGGCACGCGATGCGCTGCGGGCGGCGGGCAGAGCGGGGCTCGCGCCTGAAATCCATTTCGTCGAGACGAGCCCCGCGCTGACGGCGCTGCAACAAGCGGCGCACCCTCAGGCCATCTGGCATCACGACCTCTCCGACTTGCCGGCCGACCGACCGCTCCTGATCGTTGCCAATGAGTTCCTCGATGCATTGCCGGTGCGGCAGCTCGTGCGCACCGCTGGGGGCTGGCGCGAACGGATGGTCGGGCTCGATTCGGAAGGGCGACTCACCCCTGTCGCGGGTACGCGGCCAATGGACGCTGCGGCTCCGGCCCATTTTGCCGGGGCAATCGAGGGCGCGATTGTCGAAACGTCGCCTGCTGCGGCGACCGTGGTGCAGGAAGTGTCGGCGCGCCTTGCCGCCCAGGGCGGCGCGGCCCTGTTCATCGACTATGGCCATGTCCAGCCGCAGCTTGGCAGCACCTTGCAAGCGGTGCGCGCCCACCGGAAGGTGAACGTGTTTGCCGAGCCGGGCGAGGCCGACCTTACCGCGCATGTCGATTTTGCCACGCTGGCCGAAGTTGCCGGCCAAGCCGGCGCGCGCTGGCTCGGAACCAGCGAGCAAGGCGTCTGGCTTGCGGCCCTCGGAATCGGAGCCCGGGCGGGCAGCCTTGCGCGGGCCGCGCCGCATGCAGCCGAGGCGATCGAGGCTGCGGCGATGCGCCTGACCGCTCCGGCTGAAATGGGCAAATTGTTCAAGGTGATGGGCCTTGCCGGGCCGGAATGGCCCGATGGGGCAGGCCTTTCCCGGGTCGTCCTCGCTGGGACCGGTTGAGCCTCTGTCGCACTGCGGCGAGACGCATCTTGCGAATGGCTTGCAACAATCATCCAAGTTGCTGTAAAAAATGCGATTAGGCGCCTTTCAGCGACGGCAAAATGCTTGTTGGCAAACCGGAGGCTTTGCGTCTATCAGGCGCGCCCAAGGGGGCCGGACTCTCGCGCTGAAGCGAGGCTGGTGCGGTATTGATGGGAGAGCGTCCCTTTGGGCACTTTCCCGCCAGATCGGTGTGGGACATTTTAGGACACGCTATCGCGCCCGATCCGTGGCGGCGGCAGCGCAGGCAGGGAATGGCAATGGCTGAACAAGCAAGCATCGCTGAAGCGACCATGACTGGTGACGGCGTACGGCGGCGTGATTTCATCAATATCGCTGCGGTTAGCTTCGCGGGTGTCGGCGGTCTCGCCGCGCTCTATCCGCTGATTTCGCAGATGGCCCCTTCGGCCGACGTGCTGGCCGAAAGCTCGACCGAGATCGACATCTCGGCCATCGCGCCGGGTCAGGCGATCAAGGCCGTGTGGCGCAAGCAGCCGGTCTTCATCCGCAACCTCACGCCAGAGGAAATCAAGAAGGCGGAGGCGGTTGACGTCGCCTCGCTGCGTGACCCGCAGACGCTGGCCGAGCGTACCAGCGAAGGCAAGACCAACTGGCTGATCACCATGGGTGTCTGCACCCACCTCGGCTGCGTTCCGCTTGGCGCGGGCGAAGGCGAAGTCAAGGGTGAGTTCGGCGGCTATTTCTGCCCCTGCCACGGGTCGAGCTACGACACCGCGGCGCGCATCCGCAAAGGCCCGGCACCGAAGAACCTCGAGGTGCCCCCCCATGAATTTGCTTCCGACACTGTCGTGAAGATCGGCTGAGGACTGACACGATGAGCTTTCCCTGGGCGAATGAATACAAGCCGAGCAACCCGCTGATGCAGTGGGTCGACCAGCGGCTTCCCCTCCCCCGCTTTGTCTACAACGCGGTGGGCGCCGGCTATCCGGTGCCGCGCAACCTCAACTACATGTGGAACTTCGGCGTGCTCGCGGGCTTCGCGCTCGTGCTGCAGATCGTGACCGGTGTCGTCCTTGCGATGCACTATGCCGCGAATGCCGGCGTCGCCTTCGACAGCGTCGAGCACATCATGCGCGACGTGAACTGGGGCTGGATGCTGCGCTATGCTCACGCCAACGGGGCGAGCATGTTCTTCATCGTGGTCTACACGCACATTTTCCGCGGCTTCTTCTACTCCTCGTACAAGGCCCCGCGCGAGATGATCTGGCTGCTGGGTGTGGTCATCTTCCTGCTCATGATGGCGACGGCCTTCATGGGTTACGTGCTTCCCTGGGGCCAGATGAGCTTCTGGGGTGCCAAGGTCATCACCGGCCTGTTCTCGGCGATCCCGCTGGTCGGCCCGCCGCTGCAGGAATGGCTGTTGGGCGGCTTCGCGCCGGACAACGCCGCGCTGAATCGCTTCTTCTCGCTGCACTTCCTGCTGCCCTTCGTGATTCTGGGTGTGATCATCCTGCACGTCTGGGCGCTGCATATTCCGGGCTCTTCGAACCCCACGGGTGTGGAAGTGAAGCAGGAATCGGACACTGTGCCGTTCCACCCCTACTACACGGCCAAGGACGGTTTCGGCCTCGGCGTGTTCCTCATGATCTACTGCGCGCTGGTGTTCTTCGCGCCGAACCTGCTCGGTCACCCGGACAACTACATCCCGGCGAACCCGCTTTCGACGCCGGCGCACATCGTGCCCGAATGGTATTTCTGGCCGTTCTACGCGATCCTGCGCGCCTTCACTTCGGACTTCCTGTTCATTCCTGCGAAGCTGATGGGCGTGCTGGCGATGTTCAGCGCCATCCTGGTGTGGTTCTTCCTGCCCTGGCTCGACACGAGCCCGGTCCGTTCGGGCCACTACCGGCCGCTGTTCCGCAAGTTCTTCTACCTGCTCGTCGTCGACGTGCTGGTGCTGGGCTACTGCGGCGGCGCTCCGGCCGAGGAGCCCTACGTGATGATCTCGCAGATCGCGTCGCTGTACTACTTCCTGCACTTCCTCGTGATCCTGCCGGTCGTCTCGTCGATCGAGACGCCGCAGCCGCTGCCGTTCTCGATCACCGAGGCCGTGCTGGGCAAGGACGAACACGCCACCCTCGCTCCAGCAACCCCGGCTGTCGCCTGAGCCTGCCAACCCGGCACATCCAAAGGGAAACCTCATGGTCCGTCTATTTGGCCCGCTCGTTGGCCTCTTCTTCGCAGTCGCGCTGCTCTGGTCGTTCGGTATCGGCGCTTACAACGCGGCGACCCAGCCGACCCCGCCGAGCGCGGAAAAGCTGTTCCACATGCATCCGAAGGAAGTCGAGTTCTCGTTCGACAGCGCCTTCGGCACGTTCGACAAGGCACAGCTGCAGCGCGGCTTCAAGGTTTACCAGGAAGTCTGCGCGAACTGCCATAGCCTCAAGCAAGTGGCATTCCGCGACCTCACGGCGCTTGGCTACAACGAGGCCGAGGTGAAGGCGATCGCCAAGAACTGGGGTACCAAGGCCCAGACCTTCGATCCCAAGACCGGTGACCGCGGCGAGCGTCCGAACCTGCCGTCAGACCACTTCCCGCCGGTGTACTACGCTGGTCAGGGTGTTCCGCCGGATCTTTCGCTGATCGCCAAGGCGCGCCACGGCGGTGCCCAGTACATCCACTCGCTGCTGACCGGCTATGTCGATCAGGCCGGTTACAAGAACGAAGAGGGCGTGGAACTGCTCAAGGCGTTCCCCGATGCGAAGACGCCCGATGGGCTGTACTTCAATCCGTACTTCGCCAACCTCAACCTCGCCATGCCGGCCCCGCTGGTGAGCGATGGCCAGGTGGCCTACAGCGATGGCACCCAGGCAACGGTAGACCAGATGGCTCAGGACGTTTCGGCGTTCCTGTCCTGGACGGCCGAACCCAAGCTCGACAAGCGCAAGCAGACGGGCTGGCCCGTGCTGGGCTTCCTGCTGTCTGCGACTGTCCTGGCGTACCTTGCCAAGCGGAATGTCTGGGCTGACAAGCACTGATCATCCCGCGACGGGTGACACACAAAGGCCACCGGCAACGGTGGCCTTTTTTGTGGTCGCGACTATGGAGAGCACGCGATGACCAAGGATGAGATCAAGGCGCTCGTGCGCACCGTGCCCGACTTCCCGGCAAAGGGAATTCTGTTTCGCGACGTGACGACACTGATCAGCCACGGCGAAGGCTTTGCAGCCTGCATCGCGCATCTGGCGCGGATGGCCGAGGTCGCCGGAGCTGAAGTTATCGCGGGCATGGAAGCGCGCGGATTCATCTTCGGCGCAGCGGTCGCCGCGCATATGCGGCTTGGATTCATTCCGGTACGCAAGCCGGGCAAGCTACCCGTGCGCACGGTGGGGATCGATTATGCTCTCGAATATGGCCGCGACCGGCTCGAGATCGATCCGGGCGCCGTGGCCAAGGGCGCACGAGTTGTGATCGTTGACGATCTGATCGCTACAGGGGGAACAGCCCTTGCGGCGACCGAGCTGCTCCGAGGGGCCGGGGCGCGGGTTGACCACGCGCTGTTCGTGATAGATCTCCCCGACCTGCATGGCGCGGACCGGCTGCGCGGGGCGGGCGTGACAGTCGACGCGCTGATGGACTTTCCTGGACACTGACGGCTGCTGCCACTCCCCTGGGGGGAGCGGCGTTGGCTCCTCAGAGGTTGGCGATGGTCGCCTGCGCACAGCGGGCCGAGACTTCGGCACTGCCGGTGCTCGCGCCGCTGACGACGCTGGCGAGATAGAACCCGCCGAGGATGAAGACGACAAAACCGACCGTGACGAGGCCGAGGTACTTGTCGATGATGCGCTTGATCGGCGCGCCGAACAGGCGGAACAAGCCGCCCACGATCATGAAGCTGATCGACCGGCTGAGGATGGAGGCAAGCAAGAACGGCACGATCGGCATGGCGATGAAGCCGGCGGTGATCGTCAGCAACTTGAACGGAATGGGTGTAGCACCCTTGATGACGATGATCTCCACCCCGTATTCGCGCAGATAGCAGGCCGCCTTCGGGAAGCTTTCCGACAAGTGCAGCAGTGCGAGCAGATCCTTGCCGACACTGGCGAAGAGGAAATAGCCGATCACGTAGCCAAGAAGGCCGCCGACAACGGAAGCGGCTGTTGCGATAGCCGAATAGCGTACTGCCTTTTTCGGTTCGGCCAGACACATCAGCCCGAGGAGCGGGTGCGGCGGTACCGGGAAGAAGCTGGCCTCCATCGCCGAAAACAGCGCCAGCCACACTTCGGCAAGCGGGTGCGTGGCCTTGGCCATGGTCCAGTTATAGAGGCTGCGAAGCATGGGGCTGGGTACTCGACTGGTCAAAGGTGCGCTTGTGGGCAGAATCGGGACGGGTCCCGCAGTCGCTCCCTAGCAACGCAATCCAAACATTCCCTAAGCGAGCGGACGCCAAAGCGCTAGGGGTCGCAGCGCTTAACCATATCGGTACAAAATGCTTGACATCGTCACGCTAATTGAGTACATAACAGGAACATCGCGATGAACCGAGTCGCCGCCACCAAGGCAGCGACCTGCTCCGCACTCCCTTTCCCCTAGCGACGGATAGCCCATGGCACAGCGACCCGATGCGCCGGAGCCCTGTGGCGCGGCGACGACGCAGCGCGACGACCCGGAAGCAACGATTCATTGGACAGCCCTCTTCCTTGCGGCGCTTGCAGACACCTCCAATGTGGCCGCGGCCGCGCGCAAGGCCGCTATCGACGTCTCAACCGCTTATCACCGGCGGCGCCACGATCACGAGTTCAACCGCAAATGGCAGGTTGCGCTGTGCGAAGGCTATGACAACCTTGAGATGGAGCTGCTTTTCCGGCTCCGCTCCGGGGAGCTCAAGCCGGCGCCGGGCGCGAAGCGAGCAGTCCGCAGCTTCGACAATGCCACCGCGTTTCGCCTGCTCGCGGTCCACCGCGAATCGGCAGCGCGCGAGCGAGCGCGGCGAGACCATACGAGCGCCGAAGAAATCCGCGCGGCGATCGACCGCAAGGTCGAGGAACTCCGAAAGAGGGTAATGGACGCAAAGGCGCGGCGCGACGCCGGTGTGCCAGGAGTTGCCAGCCTGCCCAAACCACAGGACCCGGCGTGAGCTGCGACCGGCTCGACTTTCTCCGCCACGATGAAGACCGGCTCGCCCATGAACTGCCCGAAATGCTCGAACAGAACGAGCGCGATTCGGTGCTGTGGAACTGGCCGATGTGGGCGCGCGCGTCGCAGCTTCCGCCGCCGGGTGACTGGCGGGTGTGGCTGATCATGGCCGGTCGCGGGTTCGGCAAGACCCGAGCCGGTGCGGAATGGGTGCGGGCGATTGCCGAACGCGACCACGCGGCGCGGATCGCCCTGGTCGCATCATCGCTGCATGAAGCACGCAGCGTGATGGTCGAGGGTGAGAGCGGGCTGATGGCCATCAGCCCGCCGCAGTTGCGGCCGCGCTACGAGCCATCGCTGCGGCGGATCGTATGGCCGGGCGGCGCGCAGGCGTTGCTCTATTCGGCTGCGGAGGCCGAGGCGCTGCGTGGGCCGCAGCACAGCCATGCATGGTGTGACGAGATCGCCAAGTGGGATGACAATCAGGGCCAGGCAAGGCGCTGCTGGGACAACCTCCTGCTCGGCTTGCGGCTGGGCAAGGCGCCGCAGATCGTGGCGACAACAACGCCGCGCGCGGTGCCGCTGGTGCGCCGCCTGACGGCGCAGGTGGTCAGCAAGGACGGCGTTGTGTTGACTCGTGGCTCGACGCTGGAGAACCTGGCCAACCTGCCAGGGCGGTTCATTGCCGACGTGACACGGGAGTTTGGCGGGACCTTGCTGGGCCGGCAGGAATTGGACGGCGAGTTGATCGACGACTTGCCCGGTGCGCTCTGGACTCGCGGGCTGATCGAGACATGCCGGGAACCGGCAACAAGCCGGGGACTGACACGGGTGATCGTCGGTGTCGACCCGCCGGCAAGCGCCGAGGGCGATGCCTGCGGAATCGTCGTCTGCGGACTTGGCGAGGATGGTGTGGCCCGCGTGCTCGCCGATGCCTCGGTCGAGCACGCGAGCCCGGAGCGCTGGGCGCGTGCCGTGGCAGAAGCTGCACGGGCCTGGTCTGCCGACCGGGTTGTGGCCGAAGCAAATCAGGGCGGGGCGATGGTGGAGGCGGTGCTGCGCGCCGCCAATGCCGCGCTACCGCTGCGGCTTGTTCATGCAACGCGCGGCAAGGTGGCACGGGCCGAGCCGGTCGCCGCGCTCTACGAGGCCGGGCGAGTGCGCCATGCCGGCTTGTTCGCGCGGCTTGAGGACGAGCTGTGCGGGCTCTTGCCGGGCGGGACTTATCAGGGTCCGGGACGATCGCCCGACCGGGCCGATGCCTGCGTTTGGGCGCTGACCGAGCTTATGCTCGGGCGCACCGGAGAGCCGCGCATCTGGATTGACTGAGGGGCTGATCTCCACCCCGCCCCCTACCCCATGCGGGAGGGGAGACGTGAAGCACGTTATGAAAGGCTGGACATGTCGATTTTACAAAGCCTTGCGGCAGCCTTCAAGGGCGTCGCGGTAACCGACCGTGCGCCTCTGGCACGGGGGTTCATCTCCCCCTGGGCGGAGGCGTTCCAGTGGCGCGGTGGCGAAGCCCGAGGGCCGCTGAACTACCCGGCAGCGATCCGCGAGGCCTATCTCAAGAACCCGGTCGCGCAGCGCGCCGTACGGCTGGTGGCCGAAGGTGTGGGCAGCGCGCCGCTCTCCGCATCGGATCCGGAATTGACAGGGCTGATAAACAGGACGAGCGCGGGACAGGCGCTGCTTGAAACGCTGGCAAGCCAGCTGCTGCTGCACGGCAACGGCTATGTGCAGGTGCTGCGCGACGCCGATGGCCAGCCCGCCGAGCTCTTCGCACTAAGGCCAGAGAGGGTGCGGGTCCTGCCGGACGCCAAGGGCTGGCCAGCGGCCTTCACCTACACGCTCGGCGAAACCACGCTGCAGATCGATGCAGTGGACGAGTTCGGCCGGCCCAACCTCATTCATATCCGGGCGTTTCATCCCTCCGACGACCATTATGGCGCGGGCTGCCTTGAGGCGGCGGACGAGGCGGTGGCGATCCACAATGCCGCCGCGCGGTGGAACCGGGCGCTGCTGGAGAATGCGGCACGGCCTTCGGGCGCACTGGTCTATGATCCCGGGGAACCTGGCGCGGCGTTGAGCGCCGACCAGTTCGAGCGGATCAAGACCGAACTGGCAACGGCCTTTTCGGGCGAGACCAATGCCGGTCGCCCCATGGTGCTCGAAGGCGGGCTCAAGTGGCAGACATTGGCGCTCAGCCCGGCCGACATGGACTTTGCTACGCTGAAGGCGGCTGCGGCACGCGACATCGCGCTCGCCTTCGGGGTGCCGCCGATGCTGCTCGGGCTGCCGGGAGACAACACCTACGCCAACTACCGTGAGGCCAACCGGGCGCTTTGGCGGCTCACGCTGCTGCCGCTGGCGGGCAAGATTCTCGACGCCCTCGCCGAGGGGCTGAGCCCCTGGTTCGAAGGTGCGCGGCTGGCGGTCGAACTCGACCGGGTGCCCGCGCTGGCCGAGGACCGGCAAGCGCTCTGGTCGCAGGTTTCTGCAGCGGACTTTCTGACCCCGGCCGAGAAACGGCAGATGCTGGGCCTAGCGGAGACAATCGCATGAAGCGCGAAGATATGCTTGCGGGGCTTCTGGCGCAGGCCGGCAGCGAAGGCTGCGAACTCATCACCCTGAGGGCCGTCGTCGAGGAGGCGAGCGAACTCGGTGCGGCGAGGGCGCTCGAGCAGATGGGTCTTGCCGACGAAACCGCGCACGAAGATCTGGCCGAGCTGCGCGAGCTTCTGCGCGCCTGGCGCGACGCCAAGGCTAGCGCGTGGAAGGCGGCCGTCGGCTGGGTCGTGCGCGGCGTGCTGGCACTGCTGCTGCTCGGCATCGCGGTCCGGTTCGGGTCCGAGGACGTACTGCGATGAGCGGCGAGATGAACCAGCCGCAAACGGCGCTGCGCTTTGCCGGCTATGCCGCCGTCTTCGGCAAGCGCGATAGCGGCGGCGACGTGATCGTGCCGGGGGCATTTGCTGACACGTTGGCGGCTCGCAGGCAGGCTGGTGTGCGGCTTCCGCTGCTGTGGCAGCATCGGACCGGCCAACGGATCGGCTGGGTCGATCTCGCCGAAGAGGATCGGCACGGCCTGCGCGTGATTGCCTCCCTCTCTCCCGGTGCCGGGGCGGCTGCCAAGGCACTTGCGGCGGGGGCCGTGAACGGCCTCTCCTTCGGTTATCGGGTGCGCGACGCCGCATCGCAGAGCGGCGGGCGCGAACTGCGCAGCGTCGACCTCATCGAAGTCAGCCTGGTGACTCGGCCCATGCAGCCGCTGGCCCGGGTCCACTACGTCGACAGCGAAGGCGACCGCTTGGCGCCGGCGTGAAATCCCACCTTCCCCCAAGTGCCCCGAAAGGCCGCCCCGGAGCATGAGGCTCGCCTAGGACGGCCACCATCAAGAAAGGACGTTCGGTTCCATGGACATCAACACCCCCGAAAGCGCCCTCGACCGCGCAATCGAGACCAAAGCCGACGCGTTCGACGCGTCGTTCGACATCGTGGCGCGCCAGGATGAAACGGCAGAGGCCATTGCCGCACTTCGCGGCGACATTGCCGAAGTGAAGGGCCGTCTCGACAAGATCAACCGCGCAGCGGTTCGTCCGCTCATCGGCGGCGCTACCGACGGCTTGATCGATGCTGCACCCGAGCTGAAGGGCTTTGTCGACGGTTATCTGCGCATGGGCCGCGAGACCGAGATGAAGGGCCTTTCGATCGGCTCGCCGGCTGACGGCGGCTTTGCCGTGCCCCGTCCGATCGATGCAGAAATCGCCCGCCGCCTTGTCAAGCTGAGCCCGGTGCGCAGCGTGGCCAACGTGGTGCAAACGAGCACGAGCGGGTTCCGCCGCCTCATTTCAATCGGCGGGACGGCTTCTGGCTGGGCGAGCGAAACAGGTGTACGCACCGAAACCAACAGCCCGAAGCTGGCAGAGATCGTGCCGCCGCTGGGCGAGCTCTATGCCAACCCTTCAGCCACACAGCAGATGCTGGACGACGCTGCATTCGACGTGGGCAGCTGGCTGGCGAGCGAAATCGCCAACGAGTTCGCCCGCGCCGAAGGTGCCGCCTTCATCAACGGCACCGGCACCAACCAGCCGAGGGGCCTCCTGACTGGTCCGACCACCGCGCAGAACGACGCGGCGCGCCCGTTCGGCACCCTGCAGTTCATTGCTTCGGGCAATGCGACCGCGTTTGATGCAGCACCCGAATCGAAGCTGATCGACATGGTGTTCTCGATGAAGGCTACGCTGCGCCAGGGCGCGGTGTGGCTGATGAATTCGGCCACGCTGGCAGCGGTGCGCAAGTTCAAGGCGGCTGACGGCTCGTTCCTGTGGCAGGCGGGCATTATCGACGGCCAGCCGAGCCGCCTGCTGGGTTATCCGGTGATCGAGGCCGAAGACATGCCCGACATCGGCGCCGGGAACTTCCCGATCGCGTTCGGCAACTTCAAGGCAGGCTACCTGATTGCCGAGCGGACTGCGACGACCATCCTGCGCGATCCATACACCAACAAGCCCTACGTGCAGTTCTATGCGACGCGCCGGGTGGGTGGCCAGGTGCTCGACAGCGACGCGATCAAGCTGCTGAAAATCTCGACCTGATCGGGATCTGCCTGACTGGCCTTGGGCGGGCGCGCGATCCCCTGACGCGCCCGCCCCGCGCTCGCGGCGGCTTCCCCTCTCGCCGCGAGCGCACCTTCTTGCCCTGGATTTCCCATCACCAGAACCCCGGAGAATGCCATGAAGCGGGCAGTTACAGCGCCGCCGACGCTGCCACCGACGGCGCTTGCCGAGCTCAAGGCATGGCTCGGCATCAGTACAGCGCGCGACGATGCCGAGCTGACAAGTCTGATCAGGACCGCGCTCGAGCTATGCGAAGGATTTATCGGCGCGATGCCAATGGTGTCAGGCTGCGAGGAGATCTTGCCGACCTCAGGTGCCTGGCAGGCGCTGGCGACGCGGCCGGTACGGGCGATCACCGGCGTGTTTGCCATTGGCGCGGACGGATCGAGAACGACACTGGCCGCCACCGCCTACGAGATCGACATCAGCGCCGACGGCACCGGACGGATGCGGCTGACCTCGCCGGTCAACCAGACCCGCGTGGCGGTGCAGTTCTCGGCCGGCATGGCCGAAAGCTGGGACACGCTGCCCGATGCCATCCAGCAAGGGCTGGTGCGCTGGGCGGCCTATCAGCACCGTGCCCGCGATGCCGACAAGGCCACGGCAGGGCCGCCCGCATCGGTAGCAGCGCTCTGGCGACCCTGGCGGCGGATACGCATCGCATGACCGGGACCAGCAGCAACTTCGCAGTTGTGCAGCAGCAACTGATCGCGGCCGCGCGCCGCATCGCCGAGGCCCGTGCCGCCCAGCGCGCAGCCCCCGACAACACGGCCAACTGGCGCTCTGCGCGGTGGCTGTGGCCTTTGCAGTGACAGGAGTGACCGATGGAACTGGCTTTCCGCGCCGTACTGGTCGCCTGGCTTGCCACAGATCCAACGCTGGCAGCCGGATTGAACGCGATTGTCGAGGAAGCGCCGATCCGGACAGCACTGCCCTGGCTGGCGTTGACGGCGAGCGCGAGCTCTGACTGGAGCACCAAGAGCGGCCGCGGGCGTGAAATCCGCGTGGCGCTCGAGCTCAATTACCGTGGGTACGAGCAGCTGGCCGAGGCCCAGCTGATCAACGCCATCGAGGCGCGGATGGAAAGTCTGCCCACCGACCAGAGTGCGGCCGGCTTCCAGATCGCCAGCCTGACCTTTCTCAAGGCCCGCGCGGAGCAGCGCGGCGAGGCGCTGCGCGTCCTCGTGCTGGAATACCGGGCGCGCGTGCTGGTGGCCTGACCGTTCACCCTGCCGGCTCGGCTTGATGCCTTCCTTCCAACCAGGAGAACCAAGATGCCCGCTCAAAAGGGAAGCGCCTTTCTGCTGAAGATCAGCGATGGCGCAGCAACGCCGACCTATAATACCGTGGCCGGACTACGAACCACGCAGATGTCGATCAATGGCGAGCTGGTCGTGGTGACCAGCAAGGATTCGGGTGGTTGGCGAGAGCTGCTTTCGGGCGCTGGGACGCGTTCGGTGAGCGTAAGCGCGGCAGGCATCTTCCTGGGTAGCGCTGCCGAAGCGCAAGTGCGCGGCGCGGCGCTGACCGGCACGATCACGGACTACGAACTGTCGTTCGAAGGCGGTGAAAAGATGCGTGGCAAGTTCCTCGTCCAGCGTCTCGACTATGCCGGCGATTTCAACGGCGAGCGCAACTACACGCTGTCGCTCGAAAGCTCGGGCGGGGTGGTGCAGGTATGAGCGGCACAACCGCGACGCCGGGTGTGGCCAATCCGCATCGCGGCGAGGCCGGGCTGCGCCTGGACGGCGTGACTCATGTTCTGCGCCCGACGTTCGGCGCGCTGGTGGCGGCCGAGGAGGAGCTTGGGCCGCTGTTTGCCCTCGTCGAGCGGGCCAGTGGCGGCGAACTCAAGCTGAGCGAAATGGTGGCGCTGTTCTGGCATTGCATGGCCAATCCATCCGACCAGAGCCGCGAGGCCTTCGCCGAGGCTGTGACCCGCGCTGGCCTTGCCGCCTGCACGCCCGCGCTGCGCAGCTTGCTGGTTCAGGTGCTGAAGGGCGCCTCATGAGCGAGCGCTTCGGCGAGGTGGCGGCGCGGCTGTCCGGTCAGGCCGCACTGCTGATCGGCTGGACGCCCGACACGTTCTGGGCGGCGACACCCTCCGAACTGGCAACCATCGTAACGGCTGCCGCGCCGCCACCCGGCGACGGAATTGACCGGACCACCTTGACCGCGATGATGGAGCGCGACGCGCATGGATAGTCTTTCCACACTGGTCGTCGATGTGCGGGCCAGCACCGACGGGTTTGCCGCCGACATCGGTCAGATGCGCAGCAGCTTCGATTCGATTGTTGTTGATGGCTTCAGTCGGGGCAGCGACGTGCTCGAGCGCGGGCTGCTCGGCGCCGTGCGGCGGGGGAGCCTCGGCTTCGAGGACCTGCGCCGGACCGGCCTCAGGGTGATCGACGACATCGCGGCACAAGCGCTGCGCAGCGGGCTCTCCTCGATCGGAATCGGTGGTTCGGGCCATGGCGGTGTCGGCGGGGGTATCCTTGGGCTTGGCAGCCTGATCGGCTCAATCTTTGGTCTACCGGGCCGGGCAACAGGCGGGCCGGTCTCGCCCGGGCGCCCCTATCTTGTTGGCGAGCGCGGGCCGGAGCTGTTTGTGCCGACATCGGCCGGGCACGTCGATGCAGGAAGCGGCGGCGGCGCGCGGTCAGTCAATGTTTCAATCCGGGTGGTGGCGCCAGAGGGCAGCAGCAGCCCGGAAAGCCTGCGCCGTTCGAGCCGCCAGGTGGCGCAGGCGGTTCGTCGCGCGCTCACCGAATACTGAGACCGGGCGACTACTGAGAAGGAACGAGGGGCCATGAGCTTCTGGCTGGCAAACCGCCGCACGGTGCAGGCGACCGACACGATCCAGCGCTTCGATCCGAGGTTCTGGACGGTCAACTTCCCGCGCCCTGCAATGGCATCGGTGGTAACCACCGCGCCCGACGCCCTGCGCGTGGATGCGGTGTTCCAAAAAGCGGATGACCTGATCGGGCTGATCTGGGAAAGCGCTGATCGGTGGGACCACCCGCTGCTCGCCTACGACACGGACCGCGATTACGCGCGGCTGACGCTTTCGTTTCACTGGCGTTCGGGCGGGGTGCTTCCGCTCGATGCGGTGAACGGCCCGACGCTGACGATCGAGGGACGCGACGCGGCAGGCAACCCGCGCAACTGGTATGTTCGACTGTGGAACTATGCGGTCGGAACCCCGACCGATGCCGTGGTCACGCTGCCGTTCTCGGCGCTGTCAGGCGGGTTTCTCCTGCCCGGGGAGGCCGATCCGGTGCATCCTGCGGACATCGACCGGATGTTCATCTCGCTGGTCGCCCCGGGCTATTCCGCCACGGATACGACACCGTTCTCATCGGCGGTGACGGGCTGGGCGGAACTTTCCGCGATGCGTTGCAGCGGGCACAAGCCCATGCTCACGATCGGCGACGTGATGGTGCCACCGCATGGGCTCTGCATGGCAACAGGCTATGACGACGGTTACAACCAGACGCCGACACGTCTGCTGCGCACCATCCGCGGCCTCGGCTATCGCGGCAGCATCAATCATTACGTGGGGATGAGCCACTTCTTTTCGCTGAGGCCTGACGGCGCGGACGGGTTCGTGGTCGATCCCGCGCTGCCTGCGCTGAATCCTGCGGCAGAGCGCTGGCACGGCGCGTTCCTCTCCGGCGCCAAGGCGATGGGATTCACAGTGATCCTCTCGCAGTCGTACGAACTTCTGGCACAGCATTGCCCCGCAGCATGGCAGCAGCGTGCGTCTGACGGCAGCCCGGCAAGGACAGGCTGGTCGCCGCCTTCGGCGCTGATTTCTCCGGCGAACACAACCGCAACCGAATGGCTGCGCATGGTGGCTGTGCGACTGGCCGGATTGCTGACCGAGGCCAGTCTGCCGATTCGCTACCAGGTGGGTGAGCCATGGTGGTGGGTCACAGCCGATCGCAGGATCTGCCTCTACGATGATGCCGCCAAGGCTGCGCTGGGTGGTAATCCGGTGGTCATTCCGGATCTTGGCGGCACGCTTACCGCCGCGCAGAAGTCGCTGCTTGACGCAGCGGGCGCGCTGCTGGCTGCGTCCACCGCGAGCCTGACAGCGGCGGTGCGGACAGCTGCAGGAAGCGCGCCGTGCGAAACGCTGCTGCTCGCGTTCCTGCCCACGGTGCTCGATCCCGCGACGCCCGAGGCGCGGCGCGCGAACCTGCCGACAGGATGGGCCGCTCCGGCCTTCGATGTGTTGCAGCTGGAGGACTACGACTGGCTGACCGCCGGGTTCGAGGCCAGGCGAACCCGCGGCCGTGCCGAAGCCGAGACCCGGCTCGGCTATCCGCGCGCACACCAGCACTACCTTTCGGGCTTTGTGCTTAACGCCGCCGATGCCGAGACGATGTGGCCGCTGATCGATGCGGCGGCAAGCGAGGCGCAAGCGCAAGGCGTGGCGGAAACTTTCGTCTGGGCGCTGCCGCAAGTGGCGCGTGACGGCTTCACCCGCCTGCCCGATGCCGCAGTCGATGCAGCCAGCGAGGACGACATGATGCAGCCCTTCGACGACGTGCTCTTCCCCATCGCCATCGGACGATCCGCCACTGTGACGCCGGAATTCTCGACCAACGTGACGATCACCGCTTCGGGCTTCGAGCGGCGCAACAGCCTGTGGGCCGACGCGCGGCTGCGGTTCGACGTGGGGCCGGGCGTGCGATCCGAAGCCGAGCTTGGCGCGCTGATCGCCTTTTTCCGGGCGCGGCGCGGACAAGCACGGGGATTCAGGTTGCGCGATCCTTCCGATTACAGCTCGAACGGGATGACCGGCATGCCCACCCCGCTCGACCAAGTCATCGGAACAGGCGATGGAGCCAAAGCGCGATTCCCCCTCGTGAAGGGCTATGGCGTGGGGTTCGACGCCCAGCAGCGGCGCATCACCCGGCCGCGCGCTGACAGCCTGCTGGTGAGTGTGGACGGCGTGACGGTGACCAGCTGGACGCTCGAGGCGCTGGGCGAGATCGTGTTCGCCGATGCACCCGCAGCAGGCAAGGTTGTTCGCGCCGGATTCCTCTTCGACGTTCCGGTGCGGTTTGCTGAGGACCGACTCGATGTCTCGGGCGCAGCCTTTGCAGCTGGCGAAGCGCCGAGCGTTCCGCTGATCGAACTGCGCGAGGATGCCTGACATGCCCGAAAGCACAAGGGTCTGGTTTAGCCAGCCGCTCGAGACGGTGGCGATCTGGTGGCGGCTCGAGCGGCGCGACGGCGTGACGCTCGGCTTTACCAGCCATGACCGGGATCTTGCATTTGACGGGCTGGTTCACCGCACCGCACCCGGCATGGTGCCTTCTGCGATCCGCCGCACGGCCGACTTCGAGGCCGACAGCGCCGAAGTGGAGGGCGCGCTCAGCCATGATGCGATCCGCGAGGCGGACCTTGCTGCCGGCCGGTTTGACGGCGGAGCCATCGCCATGGGGCTGGTCGATTGGGAGTCGCTCGAGCGCATGACGCTCTATGCCGGTACGATCGGCACAGTGGGGCATGAAGGCGCCGGCTTTTCAGCGGAATTGCGATCGGTGAAGGACCAGCTTGCGCGGCAGATCGTGCCGCGAACCGCACCGACCTGCCGCGCGGAGTTCTGCGCCGAAGGCTGTACGCTTTCGGCCATTCGCTTCACGCATCAGGCCAGCATCGCCGAGATCTCGGCGGATGGCGGATCTGTCCGCGTTGAGGGCGGACCTGCCGGCGGATTGCTGGCCTTCGGCACACTACGCTGGATCGATGGCCCTGACGCAGGGCTTACGCGCAGGATCGAGGCGGCCGAGGGGGCCTGGCTGGTGCTTGACCGGACAACCAGCATCTCCGTCGTCGCCGGGACGCGGATCGAGCTGCGCGAGGGATGCGACCATACTCTCGAGACGTGTGCAACCCGCTTCGACAACGCCATCAACTTTCAGGGCGAGCCGTTTCTGCCGGGGAACGATCTGCTTACCCGCTATCCGGCTGCGCAGCGGTGAACAGGGCATTTGCAGACGCCGCAATGGGTCTGGTCGGCGTGCGCTTCCGCTTGCATGGCCGTGATCCTGCTTCCGGTCTCGACTGCGTAGGAGTGGTGGCCGAAGCCATGCGGCGGGCAGGGTTGGAACCGGTTGCGCCGGCAGGCTACCGGCTGCGGACCATCTCTGTCACCGGGCTGCTGCCTTTTGTTCAGGCCAACCATTTCGAGCCTGTCGAACCTGCCGATGCCGACGTGCTGCTGGCCATGGTGAGCCCGGTCCAGCCGCACCTCGCGATCCGTGCGCCGGGCGGTTTTGTCCATGCGCACGCGGGGCTTGGCCGGGTGACATGCCTGCCGGGTCCGCTGCCCTGGCCCGCCGTCGGCAGCTGGTGCGTGCCTACGTCCAAGCACTCAATCGGGAACTGACCAGTATGGCTACATTGCTGCTGACCGCTGTCGGTACCGTGTTTGGCGGGCCGCTAGGCGGTGCGATCGGGGCACTCGTCGGCCGCCAGATCGATACGTCCATCATCGGAGGACGCCGGGTCGAAGGTCCCCGGCTGAAGGACCTTTCTGTCCAGACATCGAGCTACGGAGCCGCGCTTCCGCTGCATTTCGGCAAGATGCGGGCGGCAGGAAGCGTGATCTGGGCGACCGAGCTTGTCGAACACAAGGATACGGCGAGCAGCGGCAAGGGGCGGCCATCGGTCACCAGCTACACTTATTCATCGTCATTCGCGGTCGCGGTTTCCAGCCGCCCGATCGCCGGAATCGGGCGGATCTGGGCCGACGGCAACCTGTTGAGAGGCGCAGGCGGCGACCTCAAGGTCGGCGGCACGCTGCGCATTCACCACGGCCATGGCGACCAGGAGGCGGACCCGCTGATGGCCCAGGCCGAAGGGATTACGCGCTGCCCGGCCTATCGCGGCCTTGCCTATGTCGTTTTCGAGGATCTCGAACTTGCCGACTACGGCAACCGCATACCCTCTTTGACTTTCGAGGTTCTGGCCGATCCGGACAGCACTTCTGTGGAAGCAGTGGCGCGGGCCATCTTGCCGGAAGCCGCAGTCAGCAATCTCGACACGAACCTTGCCGGCTTCAGCATCGATCAGGGAACGGCAGGCGATGCGCTGGCCGTAATCGCGGATGCCGTGCCAATCGCTTGTGCGGTTTCAGGCGCGGAACTGGCCATTCATTCGGCAGAACCGATGGTGCCGGTTTCGGCGGTTCTTCTGCCCAACCCGGCGGCGGCGAGCAAGGCGGGCCGATCGTCCGAGGTCAGCGCAAGTGGCTGGTCCCGCAAGCGCGAGCCGTTGCCGAAGGTCCGGCAGTGCGGCGTCAGATACTACGATCTAGCGCGCGACTTCCAACCCGGTCTGCAGCGCGGCATCGGGAGGAGCGAGCAGGGCGATCTCGAAGTGATCGAGTTGCCCGCGGCCCTTAGCGCAGCGCAAGCCCGAGCTCTGGCCAGCAACGCGAGCCGCCGGAGAGCGCGCCCGGCGGACACAATCAGCTACCGCGTGACCGAGATCGACCCGGCAATCGCCCCCGGTACATTCGTAAGAATTCCGATCGCTTCGGGCCTGTGGCGGGTTGCGCATTGGGAATGGCAGCAAGACGGCGTGCTGCTATCGCTGACAGCAACGCCTTCAGCAGGCGCGTCCCTCACCGCTGTTCCGCCGGTGGCGGATGCGGGCCGCTTCAATCCCGCACTGGATCTGCTGCGCACGCCGACTGTCTTGAGCGCATTTGCGCTGCCCTGGGATGGTACCGGGAGCGGGACTACAGCGGCACTCTTTGCGGCGGCATCGGGAGCCAGCGCAGGATGGACGGGTGCTGCACTTCTGGCCGATCTGGGCGGTGATGGCGGTGCGCTGACATCAATCGGCTCGATTGGCCGGAACAGCAGGGCGCGCATGGGCCGGACAGTCGGAGCATTGCCGGCAGCATCCTCTCTGCTGCTCGATCGTCGCTCGACCGTGGACGTGGTGCTCGCTGGTATCGATCAGGTCCTGGTCGATGCCAGCAGTTCGCAACTGCTCCAAGGAGCCAATCGAGCCATGATCGGCAACGAGATTGTACAGTTTGCAAGCGCAGTACCGATTGGAGGCGGCGTCTGGCGATTAAGCAACTGGCTGCGTGGGCGCGGAGGTACGGAATGGGCGATTGGAACCCATGTCGCTGACGAGCCATTCGTCCTTATCGAAGATACTCTTGTGCGCCTCGATGCTTCAATGCTGGGTGACCCAGCAACGACCCGCATCGTTGCTGTCGGACTTGGCGACGAGGCCGCCATCAGCGTGCCGATATCCGATGCCACCACGACACTGCGACCACTCGCTCCGGTCCATGGCACCGCGACGTTGGAGGCAGATGGCTCGATTGCTCTCACGTGGGTGCGCAGGGCGAGAGGCGCATGGTTGTGGTTGGACAGCGTCGACGCCCCCCTCAACGAGGAAGCGGAGCTCTGGGACGTCATGATTGGCGACCCGGCCGCACCGCAGCTGCGCTGGCAGATTGCGACTGCCATGTTCACGGTGACAGCCGAACAGATCGCCGGGCTACCAGCCGATTCGCCGAGATACTTCACAGTGCGCCAGATCGGACGGAACGCCGTTTCCAAGCCGCTACGCATCGATTTTCCAGCCTGACTCGGGCGACAGGAGACGAAGATGACTGACCCTCTGAACTTTGCTTCGGTTTCACCGCGCTTCGCCCTTCCGCTACTGTTTGCCGGGCAGAGCCAGAAAGAGGTAACTGTCAACGAGGCGTTGGTGGCTGCTGACGTTTTGCTCCACCTCGCCGTCGAAGCGGTTGCCACTACACCGCCCGAATCACCCGCAAATGGCCAATGCTGGCTGGTGGGCCCCACCGCCACAGGGCTGTTTGCCGGGCTAACAAACCGAATCGCCGCATGGACCGAAGGAGGATGGCGCTTCATTGCGCCGCAGGAGGGCATGCGCGCTTACGATATCGCTGCTTCGGCCCAGCGGCTCTACGCTGGCGGCACATGGCGCCTTGCGAATGCTCCTGCGGCACCGTCGGGTGGCAGCGTCGTAGATAGTCAAGCGAGGGCAGCAATCTCCGCAATCATCTCGTCGCTTCGCAGCGCTGGCGTGCTCTCTTGACCGACCCGCGCCTTTGGACAGGCTGCGGTCAAGAGGACTAACGACCGCCGATCAGCGCGAAGATTGTTGCGTAGAGCCTTTGCTTTAGTTGCCTTTTGGCAACATCGCGCCCTCACGTTTGCTTGCAAGCAAAAACGAGAGCCGCTAATGGCGAAAGCACCCGAGGCATGACTTCGAATAAAGGGGAAATGAGAATGCGGAAACTGCTCCTGGGCTTGGCCCTGGCGTCGACGGCGCTCGCAACGCCGGCGCTCGCAAAGAAGGATTCCTGGTACGTCGAGGTCGATGCTGGCGCGATGATCGTCGAAAGGACTGATCTGGCGATCGCCGGTGTCGCTAACGCCGCTAATCTCAAGAACGACACCGGCTACGATGTTGGCGGTATCGTCGGTTACGATTTCGGCGGCTTCCGCCTCGAGACTGAAGTCGGCTACCGCCGCGCTCGTGCGGACCGTCTCACCGACAGCTCGGGCGCGACGGTCGATCGCGCTGCCAACACGCTGTCCGGGCGTTCGCATGCGCTGAGCTACATGGTCAACGGCCTGCTCGATTTCGGCAGCGATGACAGCCTCCAGGCTTTTGTTGGCGGCGGTGTCGGCATTGCCAACGTCAAGTATGCCATTTCGTCGGCAAGCTTCGGTGGCGCCAACGACTCGGACACCAACTTTGCGTGGCAGGCTCTCGCCGGCGTCCGTGCCCCGATCTCGAAGCACTGGGACGTTGGTCTGAAGTATCGTTACTTCAACGTCAGCAAGCTGGACCTCGTGGGCAACGGTGCTCTGACCGGCCAGAACATCAATGGCCAGTGGCGTTCGCACTCGCTGCTGGGCACGCTGGCGTACAACTTCGGCGGTGCCGAGCCGGCCCCGATGCCGGAACCGCCCGCTCCTCCGCCGCCCCCGCCGCCCCCGCCGCCCCCGCCGCCCCCGCCGCCCCCGCCGGCTCCGGTCTGCAACAAGGGTCCCTACATCGTGTTCTTCGACTGGGATAAGTCGAACATCACGCCGGAAGCGGCGACCATTCTTGACAACGCCGTCACGGCGTACGGCAACTGCGCCAGCGTGCCGATCATGCTTGCAGGCTACACCGACCGCTCGGGCTCGCCGAAGTACAATCTCGGCCTCTCGCAGCGCCGCAACACGGAAGTCCGCAGCTACCTGACCACCCACGGTATCCCCGACGGTGCGATCACGAGCCAAGCTTTCGGGGAAGCCAACCCGCGCGTTCCGACCGCAGACGGCGTCCGCGAGCTGCAGAACCGCCGCGTGGAAATCACCTACGGCCCGGGTTCGGGCATGTAAGCTTCGGCTTGCAACTTGGTGGATTGAGGGGCCGGAGCGATCCGGCCCCTTTTTCTTTATCTGTGCCGGGCTATCAATATCTGCGCAGTCCGGCCCCGCTCTCCTCCGGGTTGCTTCCCCCTCCCGGCTTCGAGGACGTTCACGGCGCGGTCGCTGGCACCTGCCGTTCGCGGTTGATCAGATCACGCCGGCAAATCTCCAGTGATGCCAAGGCAAATGGCACAACGACGAGGACGCCCGCCAGCCCGATACGCAGGTTCGCCCCGAACGCCCCGGAGATCTTGCCCGCAGCATAGGGCCCCAGCGCCAGACCAAGCATCGTGGCAAACAGGAAGAACGCTGCCGTAGCGGTTGCACGCGTGGTTGCCGGGACGATGTTGACGATGGTTCCAGCCGCACCACCAAGCGCACAGCTCGCGAGGAACCACATCGGAAAGACGCAGATATAGACAACCGTCAGCGAATGGGTCGCCAGCATGATGCAGTTTGGGATCAGCGAGGCGAGTAGCGCGCCGCTCACCACAAGGATACGCTTGGAGTGGAAGCGGTCCCCTGCGAGGCGATCTCCCAGCGCGCCACCCGCAATTACGCCCAAGGCACCACCGACCGCTGCCGATCCCCCCACGATCAACGCGACCGCACCGGCAGATGCGCCGAACTCGCGAATCACCAGGGACGGCCCGAACGCCGAATTCGCGTAGGTGATCACGCACATGAGGCCGTAACCGAGGTTGAGCCCGACCACCGACTTCGAGGCCCAGATGACGCGGAACGCGTCGGGATCGTCGTACTGCAACGCGACGGCCCACGAAGCGATGGCGTAGGTCCCGATGCCGAGTGCGATCCACTGCACGGGATCACCAAGCAGGGCCGAAAGCGCCGTTCCAGCAACCGCGAGCGCTGCCGCAATCCCGAGATTGCCGAGAAGCGCGGTCCGGCCACGCCGGGCCGCTGCGAACAGGGTGAATGGAGGAACGATCGCCGCCAGATCGCGGGTGAATGCCGCCAATGTTGCGGGCTCCGGCGCAGGCCGCGGCGCGCCGTCTGCCGGAGCAGCCTCGAATCGGCCCCGAACGGGCTCCCTGAGGCTTCGCACCCAAAGCGCCAGCACCAGCCCGGGCAATCCGACAGCAAGGAAAGCAGCCTGCCATCCCGCGAGGCCGAATGGCCGTTCTCCGAGCGGAAAGGCATGGTTCCATCCACCGGCTATGGCCGTGCCGATATAGAGTGAGAACCCGCCCCCGAGGTAAATGCCGGACGAGAAGATTGCCACAGCGGTTGCCCGGCGGTGCGCCGGGAAATAATCGCTTAGCAGCGAGTAGGAACAGGGGCCGGCCGTCGCCTCGCCCACGCCGACACCGATGCGCGCTGCGCCGAGCTGCATAAAGCTGCGCGAAAGGCCCGAAAGCGCGGTCATCGCCGACCACAAGGCAAGCCCCGCTGCCAGCACCCGCGTGCGCATGGCGCGGTCCGCCAATTTGCCGAGTGGGATGCCGAACAGAGCGTAGAAGACACCGAACGCGGTGCCGTAGAGGAAGCCGAACTGGGCATCCGAGATGCCGAGATCGTGCTTGATATCGACCGCGAGGATCGTCAGCAGTTGCCGATCAACGAAGTTGATGATGTAGACTATGACCAAGACAAGCAGCGCGTACCAACTGTAGCGGTCAACGCCGAACCACTGCTTCGGCTTATCCGTCATCTCCATACTTGGTACCATCCTCTATCCCGGCTGCCTCGAATCCCGCGCGCCGCAGACGGCAGCTGTCACACACGCCGCATGCTCGACCATCGGGCAGCGGGTCGTAGCATGACCAGCTAACACCGGAATCGAGCCCGAGACGGGCAGCTTCCTGCGCGATTTCGCTTTTTTTCAGATGTTGGAGCGGAGCGTGCACCCGCACAGTACCACCCTGGTCGCCCAGCTTGGTAGCGACGCGGGCGAGGCCTTCGAAGCCGCCAATGAACTCCGGCCGGCAATCAGGATAGCCCGAATAATCGAGGGCGTTGACTCCGATAAACAGGTCGGATGCGCCGGCCGCCTCGGCCCAGGCAAGCGCGAGCGAGAGGAAGACGAGATTTCGTGCCGGTACGTAAGTGACCGGGATTTCGTCGCCAACACCGTGCTTTGGAACCGCAATATCCGCCGTCAACGCCGACCCGCCAAACTGGCGCAGATCGAGCGGCAGAACGACATGGCGCTCGACACCCAGCGCCGCCGCGATGACACGCGCCGCATCGATTTCGACCCGGTGACGCTGGTTGTAGTCGATCGTCAGGGCAAGGACCCGGAAACCCTGCTCGCGCGCAAGGGCTGCACAGACCATCGAATCGAGCCCTCCGGAAAGCAGAACGACGGCAATTGGGCTTTGCTGGGGAGCGGCTTGTGCGACCATGGAGCAGAGCTAAAGCCATGAACCGCCCGTGGCAATCCTCGGCGCGCAATCAGGACGTGCAGGCGCCGATGCGACGAACCTCGGCACGGATATTGAACGGCAACCCTTGCGCAATACCCTGGGTTTCGAGCTGCACCAGCTGTGCGCTTTCATAGCGTACGGACGTCTGCCCATAGCCATTTCCAGGGCAGGTGTAGTGGACAGTGACTGAATCAGCCGTGTCCTGCACCGTGAAGCTGCGGCAGACTTCGCGCATGTGCCGAATCTGGATCAGGCGGCGGCCGTTCTCGATGCACAGCCTGCTGCGCCCTCCGGCTAGATCGCGATCGCGCACTTCCCACTGTCCCGGTTGGAGGTGATCGAGCATGGCGAGCGACGGTCGCTGCGCCGTCAGCGCCGGTGCCATGAAAACGAGCAGCACGACACTGCCCCTCGCGAAAAGCCGCGCGGGCATGCGAGAGGAGAACCAGAGAAAGGGGCGCAGCAGGCGGTCCATCTTGCAGGCGCGTCCGAAATTCAGTCCGACACCATGCCGCACCGCAGTGGCATACTATACGCAGAATTTTGCTGCGTTAAAGTGTTCTTCCTCAGCGACAAACCGAAACGGATTGATCAGTCGAGATCGATCTCGAAGACCCGAGAGCAGAACGCGCAGTCGACAAGGATCAGGCCGTTCTCGTTACGCATGTCTTCTCGCTCGGCCGCACCGAAGCGGGCGAGTACCGATCGGTAATAGTCGCCGGTGCAGCGGCACCCTTTGGTGATCGGCAGCCCGGGCTCCACGCGGACTTCCTGCTCCTCGTGAAAGAGCCGCCAGAGCAGGGTCTCCAGATCGAGGCAGGGATCGACCAGCTCTGCCGGGAGCACAGCTCCGCCCATGATGCGCATATGCTCCCATTCCGGATGATCGATCTGCACATGGAGCCGTTCGCGGCCCTCCTCGCCCTCCGGCAAGTGCTGGATGAGCAGACCACCGGCAACGCACCCGCTCGCATCGCTGCGGACGCCGAGCCGGATGAGCGTCGGGATCTGCTCTGACTGCACGAAGTAGCTTTCGCAGGCATCAGCCAGCGTTTCACCTTCGAGCGGCACAATTCCCTGATAGCGCTGCCCCGTAGCAGCCAGATCGAACGTGATGGCGAGATATCCGGCCCCGAACAAGGCATGGAGCGTCGGTACAGGGCCAAGCTCGTCAAGCCGCGCACGGTCAAAGCGGACATAGCCGCGCACTTCGCCGCCACGAAAATCGCAAACCAGCAGATCGATCACGCCATCCTGTGTCTGAGCCTGCATCGTAAGCTGGCTCTGCTCATCCTTGAGCAAGGAGCCGAGCAATGTCGCGAGCACGAGTGCCTCGGCCAGGAGATGGCGGATTGGCGCCGGATAGGCGTGGGCCGCGATCACGCCATCGAGCACAGGACCAAGACGAACGACCCGGCCGCGTGCATTGCGGTCCGGAACGGTGAAAGCCAGAAGCCGGTCGAATCCATTTGTGCCTGTGGCTTCGGACGTGCCCGCCATGGTCAGATCTGCCCGAACGCCCAGCGCAGAATCGACTTCTGCGCATGGATGCGGTTTTCCGCTTCGTCCCAAACCACCGATTGCGGTCCATCGATCACCGCATCCGTGACCTCCTCGCCGCGGTGCGCCGGAAGGCAATGGAGCAAGACAGCATCGGGTTTTGCCTGCGCCATGAGCTCTGCGTTCACTTGAAACGGCGTCATCGCCGCCAGCTTTGCGTCGGCATGGGCCTGGCCCATCGAGATCCAGGTGTCGGTGACAACGACGTCTGCCCCACGCACGGCGCTGGCTGCATCGCGAAACACATCGATCCGCGCGCCGCCGACACGCGCCGCGGCAATAAATGCAGGATCGCTGTCATAGCCTTCCGGCACACCGATACGGACGTTGAACTTCATCAGCCCCGCCGCCTCGACGAACGAGTTTAGCACGTTGTTGCCGTCCCCCAGCCACGCAACTTCAAGCCCCGGCAGCGCCTTGCCGTGTTCTAGAAGGGTCTGCAGATCGGCCATGATCTGGCAAGGATGCGAAAGATCGGTCAGCCCGTTGATAACCGGGACGCTGGCGAAATGCGCAAGTTCTTCGAGCTTTGCGTGATCATCGGTGCGCAGCATGATGGCATCGGCCATGCGGCTGAGAACGCGGGCAGTGTCGGCAATTGTCTCGCCGCGACCCAGCTGCGTGGTGCCAGAATCGAGCACCACGCCACTGCCGCCCAGCTGGCGGATCGCAATATCGAACGAAACTCTGGTTCGGGTCGAGTTCTTCTCGAACACCATCGCGAGGACATGGCCGGCGAGCGGCGCGTCATTGTCGGGCTGCCCCTTTGGATGCCCGCGCCGTGCCGCCTTCCGGTCAATGGCATCCCCCAGAATGGCGGCGAGCGCGTCGCCGCCCGCATCGCCCAGGCTGAGGAAGTGCCGGATCATGCCGGAACTGCCTCGACCGCATAACTGGCGGTTGCGGCCGAAAGCTTGTCCATGAATTCGTCGATGTGGCTGTCGTCGATCACCAGTGGCGGCAGCACGCGGAAGGTCATGTCACCCGCAGCGACGGTAAGCAGCTGGTGGTTGTCGCGCATGTGCGCGACGAACGGGCGGGGCTCGATCTTCATTTTGACGCCGAGCATCAGGCCCCGGCCGCGTACCAGCTCGAACATTTCAGGGTAATTGCCGATGAACTGTTCGAGCCGGCCGCGCAGGCGCTCGCCCTTTTCCTTGACCTCAGCGAGGAAGACCGGTTCGGAAACGACATCAAGCACCGCTTCGGCGGCCGCCATGCCGAGCGGATTGCCACCATAGGTGCTGCCGTGGGTCCCGATGACCATGCCGCGCGCGGCCTTTTCGGTCGCAAGGCAAGCGCCGAGCGGAAAGCCGCCGCCGATGCCCTTGGCGCTGGCCATGATGTCCGGCGTCACACCGTACTGCTCATAGGCATAGAGATCGCCGGTGCGCGCGACGCCGCACTGGACTTCGTCGAAGATCAGCATGAGATCATGCTCATCGGCGAGATCACGCAGGCCCTGCAGGAACTCGGGCGAGGCATCGCGGATGCCGCCCTCGCCCTGGATCGGCTCGACCAGGAAGCCAGCCGTGTTCGGCCCGATCGCTGCCCGCGCACCTTCGAGATCGTCAAAATCGACGTAACGGAAGCCCTCGAGCAGCGGCAGGAAGCCCTTGTGCATCTTCTCCTGATTGGAGGCGCTAATGGTGGCCATCGTCCGGCCGTGGAACGCGTTTTTGAAAGTAATCAGTTCGTAGCGATCGCTGTTGCCGGCGTGCTGGTGGTAGGCGCGTGCGGTTTTGATCGCACATTCCACCGCCTCGGCGCCCGAATTGGTGAAAAACACCGTGTCGGCAAAGGTCAGATCAACCAGCCGCTGCGCCAGATGCTCGCCCTGCGGGCTGCCATAGAGGTTGGACACATGCATCAGCGTCGCTGCCTGGCGCTGGATCGCACCGATCAGATGGTCGTTGCTGTGGCCGAGCAGGTTGACGGCGATGCCGCTGGCGAAATCGAGATAGCGCGTGCCGTCTTCACTGATCAGATGGCAATGCTCTCCGCGCACCGGACGCACGCCGCACCGGGGATAGACGGGCATCAACGGAGTGATCGACATGGCACGGTTCCTTCCTGCTTCGGCTCCCGCTTCAGCGGGAGTGTTGTCGTAAACGACAAATGGCGACCCCAAAGGGCCGCCATCTGGAAATGTCGGTGGCACAGGGCTCCGGCCAATGGCCGAAGGACCACGCGCCGATCTCAGTCTTGTCGTGGCACCAGGTTGACCGCCGAGTACTTGCCCCTACGGTCGACCTCAAGGTCGAACTCGAGCTTGTCGCCCTCGTTGAGCTCGCGCATGCCCGAACGCTCCACCGCGCTGATGTGCACGAACGCATCCGGCTGGCCGTCATCACGCGTGATGAAGCCGAAGCCCTTCATGGCGTTGAAGAACTTGACGGTGCCGGTTGCCTTCTCGCCCGTCAGCTGGCGCTGCGGCGCCGCCGGCTTGGCCGCGACAGCAATCACATCACCGACAACCTGCAGATCGGCCGCCGAGACCTTGCCGCCGCGATCGACGAGGTTGAACTCAAGCTGCTGACCTTCTGCCAGACCTTCGAGGCCCGCTCGCTCGACCGCGCTGATGTGGACGAACACGTCCTCACCGCCGTCTTCGCGCTGGATAAAGCCAAAGCCCTTCTGCGAGTTGAAGAACTTTACGACGCCCTTGCCGGTACCGACAACCTGGGCCGGCATGCCGCCGCCGCCGCCGCCGCGGGGACCGCCGAAGCCGCCACCGCCACCGCCGCCGCGCGGGCCGCCGAAGCCGCCACCACCGCCGCCGCTGCGGTCACCGCCGCCGAAGCCGCCACGATCACCACCACCGAAACCGCCGCGGTCGCCACCACCGAAACCACCGCGACCGCCACCGAAACCGCCGCGGTCAAAGCCGCCGCCGCCGAAACCGCCGCCGCCGTAAGGGTCGAAGCCGCCCTCGTCACCGAAACCATCGCGCTTGTCGCGTCCGCGACCCCGCCGCCCTCTGTCAAAACCCATAAAAACCAATAAACCTTCGTTCCGCCCCTGCTTTCCTGGGTGCCGCAAGCCGGACGCGGCTGCCGACGGCACAACAAGGGAAATGCGCGAGACTCTGCTCGCCTGATCCTCTGCAATTAAGACTATAACCAACAAACGCTTCAAGAGCGAACGGATTCGTCGGCACCGGGCACATGGCCTGCGATCAGTGTGGCCTTTGTGCCATGCGCCCGGGGCTCTTGCCCTTGGCGGACGGTTTGGGCAAAGCAGGCGGCCACGTCATTGGTTTCCGGTCCTGCGCCTCCTTGGTCCGGCTTGCCCGCCGCGCCCGACATGAGCCGACCGCACAACCGGTCGGCCAACGACGACTAACGAGAGGTTGCCCGATGTTCCGCAAGATCGACGACAAAACCTTTGCCAGCCCGCAGATCGAGGTGACTGACATTGCCGAGGCTTCGGCGCTGGGCGTTGGTCTGATCATC
>Ga0315905_10000942_pt1 | contig 31659 bp, 31 predicted proteins | sample LakEriMetagenome_5_FD_203522 | JGI IMG/M metagenome (GOLD analysis project Ga0315905, IMG submission 203522) | Freshwater fungal communities from buoy surface, Lake Erie, Ohio, United States - Buoy 4 MA121 | ecosystem: Environmental > Aquatic > Freshwater > Lake | place: USA: Lake Erie, Ohio... | reverse complement strand
TAGCTATGCCCTCGTTTATGACTATCTGCGCTGATATTTGTTGACGGCTTTGTTGTGGTCATCAAGATTATCTGAAAACTGACTACTGCCATCACCTCTGGCCACAAAAAATAAATCTTTGCCCGGCGCCGGATTCAAAGCTGCATTAATCGCATCTATGCCAGGTAAGGCGATCGGTGTAGGTGGCAATCCACTACGTGTATACGTATTGTAGGGGGTGTCAGTCTGCAAATCTTGTTTACGGATATTGCCATCGAAGCGTTCACCCATGCCGTATATGACCGTAGGATCAGTTTGCAGCAACATGCCACGCCGCATACGATTCACAAATACGGAAGCGATCTTGGCTCGCTCAGCGGCTTTGCCGGTTTCTTTTTCTACGATCGACGCCATGATCAGTGCTTCGTAGGGATTATCGTAAGGTAAATCGGCGGTACGATTAGCCCAGGATTGCTTAAGTTTTTTCATTAGCTGCTGGTGCGCTTGTTGGTAGATTGTCAGATCACTGGTGCCGCGCTCAAAGACATAAGTGCTGGGATAAAAAATCCCTTCGGGATGTGGAAATCCAGGCGCGACTTTTTCCAGCAATTCTTCGATAGGTAAATTTGCGCCTTCCTGCTTCAACCATTTTTGCTTAGACAGCTCGGCACGCATTTGAAGGAAGGTCCAACCTTCAATAATGGTGAGCGATTCTTTGATGGTGTTGCCGCGTACTAGCTGATCGAGCAAGCCTATCGGATTGGTGCCGGGCTCAATCCGGTAGCTTCCCGGCTTAATCGCGGCTCCCTTACCCATGCCACGCGCCAAAAATTCCATCAGCCAGTGGTTTGCAGGTATGCCTTGGGCTTCTACTTGTTTCATGGCCGAGCGCAAGCCACTACCGGGCGCGATATTGAATTCTATGGACTGGTCATTAGGTGCGATTAATGGGTCACGTACCCAATACACCAGAAAGGCGCTGCTGAGCAGCGCTAGCAGTATGATCAGTGCTACGAGTTTTTTTATGATTCCCAATGTCGACTCCCTCGCCTTGCTTGGCTGCGCTGGTATTTAAGACTGCGCAGGCTTTTACGGGCCTTTCCAACGCGATTTTCCGCGCGCCTCTATAATCCGTCCCGTAATGATAGCTTCCAACAGGAAATTACACCGAATTCATGGCTGAACCCTCCTCTACATGGCTGGATTTTCTGAGTAAGCAAGGTGTGCCGGCGGCGGCCACGGGCTCAGAATCAGCTGTTGCACTACCACCCAATCTCTTACAACATGGATTTATCACCCCCTTGAGCGACCAAGGGATCTTGTCTGTATCCGGCCAAGATGCGATAAATTTTCTTCAAAATCAGCTAACTAACGATCTCGCCAGTCTGGATGAGCACCAAGCTCAGCTCTCAGGCTATTGCGCTGCGAATGGCCGCTTGTTGGCGACGGTGCTGCTCTGGAAATCTGGTGAGAGCATCCAGATGCTGATGCCCTACAGTCTGCTGGCGGCTTTTCAAAAGCGGCTGCAAATGTTTGTGCTGCGCGCCAAAGTGCAGCTGGAGGATGTCAGCTCTTCAATAGTCGCTATTGGTTTGGGTATCCCACACCAGCATCCACTCGATCTGGCTGGGCTTCCTGCACAAGCCTGCGAATTATCCGCATCATGGAATGGCCAGTTAATTCGAATGCCTGATGCGGTTGGGCTGACACGATACCTCTGGGTAGGACCTCAAGTTCACGCGCCTGAGATATGGGCTAAGGTGGCTAGCCAAGTCTCTATCACCTCCCCTGCCGCATGGCATTGGACGCAAATTCAAGCAGGTCTGCCACAAATTCTTGAGCCTACGCGCGAAAAATTCGTTCCTCAGATGGTGAATTTCGAATTGCTCGGCGGGGTTAATTTCCGCAAAGGTTGTTACCCAGGACAAGAAATCGTCGCCCGCAGCCAGTATCTCGGTAAGCTAAAAAGACGCATGCAATTGGCCACCGCAAATGCCACCATGGCATTACCAGGTACCGAGATTTTTTCTGATGCCGATCCGGGGCAACCCTGCGGTATGGTGGTTAACGCCGAACTTGGTCCCGATGGACGTTTGGCCTGCTTAGTTGAAATGAAGCTGGAGCTTTTAGGCTCGACTATTCATCTTCAGAGTTTAGAAGGGCCGCGCTTAGAGTTTGAAGCATTACCTTATTCGCTAGAAGCGGCATCCTGAAATGGATTTGTATGTCTACTATCGCGTGCAACATCACTATAGCGCTGAGCTGCAAGCGATAGTCATGACTATGCAAAAAAACCTAAGTAATCTTCATGAGCTCAGTTTTTCCCTTAAGCGTAGAGTTGAAAAAAATGTGGATTACCAAACGTGGATGGAAATTTATTTTTCCGTTTCAGACGAATTTGTCGCTGTATTGGAACATGCCGTAACCAGTGCTGGTTTACTGCGTTTGATTGATGGCGAGCGTCACAACGAAATTTTTGTGGATATGCCACCATGTGCCTGATCGTTTTCGCATGGAAGTTACTGCCTACATGCCCACTCATCATGGCAGCGAATCGGGATGAGTTTTTCAATCGTCCCGCCAAAGCTGCCGACTGGTGGGATGATTGCCCAGACGTATATGCCGGACGCGATTTACAAGAAGGTGGTACGTGGTTAGGTATTAATCGGCAAGGTCGCTTTGCTGCGCTAACCAATATTCGTAATGGACAGCCACGCCGTGCTGACTTACGTTCGCGAGGTGAATTGGTTGCTAGCTATTTGGATTCGGAACAAAGCGCCGAGGATTATTTAGCGAAGGTCGAGCAATCAGCGGATCAGTACAACGGTTTTAATCTACTGATCGGCGATGGTGAGCACGTGTTTTGGTTCTCGAATGAGAATGGTTCTGAAGTATTGCAACTACAGCCAGGTATTTACGGTTTATCGAATGGCAGCTTGGATACGCCATGGCCCAAGGTGGTCAGGGCTAAGGCACAATTTTCTAGTCTGCTATGTCAAAGCGCGCCTGATGACGCCTACTTCGACATGCTTTCTGACACCACGCATGCATCTGACAATCGTCTTCCAGACACGGGCGTTAGTTTGGAGTGGGAGCGCCTGTTGTCACCTATTTGCATCGAGTCACCCGACTACGGAACGCGTGCTTCAACGCTGTTAAAAGTGCATGGCGCTGGCAGCGCTGAATTGCATGAGCGAGTGATTCGCTAAAAAATTTTTGCGTGGTGTTAACTCAGCGTTAGACGCATGAGTCGGTGCGGTATATCAGCCTCTAAAAATTCCTCGCCCTCAGCAATGAATCCCTGCTTTTCATAAAAGGATAAGGCATGCGTTTGTGCATGTAGCAGCAAATCTTTATGACCCTCATCGCGCGCCTGCTGCAAAAGCGCTTGCAAGACTTCTCTACCTAAGCCGCAACCGCGTAAGGGTTTAATGACAGCCATGCGGCCTATATGACCATCGGGTAGTAAGCGCCCCGTGGCTACCGGCTGACCTTCTTCGTCATAGGCAATTGCATGAGTGCTGACTTCATCGCCCTCATCCCATTCCAATTCAATCGGTACGTTTTGTTCAATCACGAAAACTTCGATACGCACACGTTGCGCATCTTCACGCACGCTTTCCCAGTCGCCGGTAATAATTCTAAAACTCATAGCTTGACTGGACTGCCTTTTTCATAGGCTATCAATACATCGCGCCAACTCTGGGGTACGGGTTCACTTTTGCGGATGCGGCTGTCGGCATGTACGTACATCATTTCGCCTGAGATGAGCAATTCATCTCCTTTATAAATTTCTAACACAAAGCGCATCGAACTTCTTCCCAACTCTGAACAGCGAACGCCAATATCCAACACGTCGTCAAACCGTGCAGGTGCGTGATATTCGATAGTGGCTTTGCGCGCAAATAACTCCAAACCTGTTTGCGCCTGAGCGATCACGTCAGGTAAAGCCAGCTCGCGCCAATATTCAGTGAATGCGACATCAAAATAATTTAAATAATTACCATTGAAGACGATAGCCTGCATATCCACTTCAGACCAACGCACGCGTAGCGCATGAAAAAAAGAAAAGTCGTGTCTCGCCATAAAAAAATTATTAATTATTCAGTAAGAAAGCGTGCAATCAGTTGATTCACCAACGCCGGATTTTCATGCACTATCCAATGCGTATGCTCAGGCAATCGTTCGATGACTAAATCATCAACTAGTGATGGTAAGTCATCTAATAAAATTGGAAGTAGCGCTTTGTCTTGCATGCCCCAAATAACTCGCACAGGCACCTTGCAATAAAAATTTTTCGGATCGAGAGTGAGTTTTCCCGCACCTAAATCATCACCGTTCGGTGGGTAAAGTGGCGTCGCCCGATAATAGTTCACACCACCCGTTAGACCGCGTGCCCAATTAGCGTGATAGCGCGCACGTGTGGGTTCATCAAACCAATGATCTGAAGGCCGACCCATGCCGAGCATCAGTTGTTCCATTACACGGAAATTATCTTTAGCTAGTGCTTCTTCAGACCCCGTCGCACGTAACCAATTCATATACGCGCTTGCCTCTTGCTGCGGCTTGTCGTGCGCAAGCGCCATCGCAAAGGGATAAGGATGAGTTGAATTAATGACGATTAAACGTTGCACCAAATGTGGCTGGCCGATAGCGACATTCCAGGCTGAAGCCCCGCCCCAATCATGGGCCACCAGTATGCAGCTCTCATAACCTAAGTGAGCAATTAATTGCTCAACATCTTGAGTCAGTAATTTGGGGCGATAAGCAGATACATCAGATGGCTGATCGGAGAGATTAAATCCGCGCAAATCAGGCGCGACAGCAAAATACGTGTTTCCAAATTCCTGCAATTGCTCATGCCATGCGTACCAAAATTCTGGGAAGCCATGCAAAAAAAGGATGAGTGGCTGACCGCGTTCACCCGCACTGGCATAGTGAAGTCGAATGCTGTTGGGCAGTGTCGCGAACTGACCTTCTTGTATGCTCGCTCTCACGATTAGTGTCCCTTGAGACCCGCTTGAAGTTTTTCACGCACATGCGGTGCGGCTTCATACGGGTCACTAGGATTGCGACCCGTAACGATATCTTGCATGCGGCGCTGTACATTGCCCAAGGCACCGGGGTGCGAATAAATATAAAACGTGTTGTCACGAATCGCATCAAAGGTGCGTTGAGCGACATCCGCTGCACTTACCTTTCCAGAGGAAACCGCTTTTTCAAGTACCGCTTGTGATACTTGCTGACTGATGGTTGGACCCTCACCTGATTTCAAATCATCTGGCCGATTTTTGTGTGACTGGCTAATACCTGTCTGTACGAAATAAGGACACAGTACTGATGCGCCGATAGGTGCTTCGACTAGCGATAGATCGTGATACAGACTTTCTGAAATGGACACCACCGCATGTTTGGATACGTTATAAATACCCATCGTTGGGGGATTCAACAAGCCAGCCATGGAAGCAGTGTTCACAATGTGACCCTCGTAATTCGGGTCGCTCTTTGCGCACTCGAGCATTAATGGCGTGAATACCCGAACACCATTGATCACGCCCCAGACATTGACCCCGAGTACCCACTCCCAATCTGCGCGTGAGTTTTCCCAGATAAGACCGCCAGCACCAACGCCTGCATTGTTAAACACCAAATGCACTGCGCCGAATCGCTTCATCGCTGCATCTGCCAGTGCTTCAACCTGCTCAGGTTTGCTGACATCACATATTTGGAAGATGACTTCAGCGCCCACCGCTTCTAATTCTTTGGCAGTACTGGCTAAGGCTTCTTTTTGTACATCGGCCAACACTAATTTCATACCTAAACTAGCGCCTAAAAACGCAAACTCGCGACCAAAGCCACTGGCTGCACCCGTGATTACGGCGACGCGCTTACTAAAATTTTTCATCGTGGTCTCAAAAAAATCAGATTAATTTGACTAATTGTTTGCCGAAATTTTTCCCGCGTAATAGGCCGATAAAGGCTTCAGGCGCACTTGCTAAACCTTCTGAAATTGTTTCCCGGAATTTCAGCTTGCCACTTGCGACCAAGCCACCGATTTCGCCTAAGCCTTCAGGCCATAACTCCATATGCTCAGACACGATGAAGCCTTGCAGCATTAAACGCATCGATAAAATGACGCGCATATTATGAATAGGCATGGGTTGACCGTCATATCCCGAGATCAAACCACACAGTGCGATGCGGCCATACGGATTCATACGAGCTAGTACTGAATCCATCACCACACCACCGACATTTTCAAACAAACCATCAATGCCATCGGGTGCGGCGGCTTTCACATCTTTATAAAGATTGCCGCCCTTGTAATCGATGCAGGCATCAAAGCCTAATTCATTCACGACGAAATCACATTTTTGCTTACCACCTGCAATACCGATGACGCGGCATCCGTGTAATTTTGCAAGTTGTCCAACTACGCTACCCACAGCGCCACTGGCAGCGGATACAGCGATAGTCTGACCGGCTTTAGGCTGAATAATTTTATTCAGGCCGTACCAAGCAGTCATGCCGGGCATACCTACCGCACCTAAATAAGCTGACATAGGAATACGGGAGGTATCCACTTTTTTTAATAGTGCGCCATCTGATACGCCTACTTCAGTCCAGCCCAACATGCCTACGACTTTATCGCCCACCTTGAATTTTGCATTCTTGGATTCGATAACTTCGCCAACAGTGCCACCGATCATGACTTCATCCAGTGCTTGAGGTGCGGCGTAACTTTTTACATCTTCCATACGCATGCGCATGTATGGGTCGAGTGAGAGATAGTGGTTACGCACCAGAAGCTCACCCTCTTTAATCGAGGGAATGGGCTTGGTCTCAAGACGAAAATTTTCTGGAGTCACAACACCTTGCGGGCGTGATGCGAGAACCATGCGCTGATACGTAGTCATGACTATTCCTTTATGGAGAGAGATTTGCTGGAAATATCTAGGCGAGTCGTATGCTTAATGTATTTGAAGGTACCCATCGCTTTTGCCACCAATCGATCGCCATCGTGTAGATCGGCTTCACAGAAGCATAGCGTGGTTGATCGATGAAATGCATGACCACTTGCTACGAGTCGGTGACCAGGCTTGCCGCTGGGTTGAAGAAAACTAGTTTTCATTTCGACGGTAACGCAGGCACGCGATTCAACATCGAGCGATCGACCTGCCATTGCCATGGCCACATCCAGCAAGGTCATTACCACACCGCCATGAGTGACTTGCCAACTGTTCATATGACGCGGCTCTAGATTGAGCGCGACCTGAGACTTGCCGCCTTCCATGCCCAAATACTCAACACCGACTTCATCAAGAAACGGAATATCAAATGGAAAAGCTGTACTCGTCATGATTAGATGATGACCGCTGACACGCCGCCATCAATGGCGAGCGTTTGACCCGTGATGTGCTTGCCTGCTGCACTAGAAAACAAGACTACAGCGCCTTTTAAATCTTCATCATCACCTAGGCGTCGCAAAGGTGCGCGTTGTATAGCGTCTTCACCCATAGTCTCGAGTAGGCCACGCGACATTTTCGAAGGAAAAAATCCGGGTGCGATAGCATTTACAGTAATTCCGTATCGGCCCCATTCACCCGCTAAGGTGCGCGTGAAATTAATCACGGCAGCTTTCGAGGTGTTGTAGGCGAGTGTTTGCATGTTAGCGCCATTACCTGCAAGACCAGCGATCGATGCAATATTCACGATGCGACCATAGTTACGTGGAATCATGGAGAGCTTGCCTATCGATTGCGACAGCAAAAAAATGCTACGCACATTTAAGTCCATGACTTTATCCCATGCCTCAACTGGATGATCTTCAGCAGGCGCGCCCCATGTTGCGCCAGCATTGTTGATCAAGATATCAACATGCCCCAGATGCTTTATCGCTGCCTCAGACAGTGGCTTGATGGATTCTTCTTTACCTAAATCAGCGGCGATAGCCAGTACATCGATGCCCATTTTTTTGAGATGAGCTACTGCTTCATCTAATTCATTTTGCTTACGCGATGAAATAACTAATTTCGCGCCTTGCTCACCCAAGGCTTCTGCCATTTGCAGGCCTAAACCACGTGAGCCGCCGGTGATGAGCGCAGTGCGACCAGTGAGATCGAATAATTGTTTGGTTGTGTGCACGTGGCCTCCTGTATTTTTGTTATGGGCTAAATAAATTTACTTTACTTCGTAATCCATGCATTGCCGATCAAGACGAACAGCCCCAACAAAAGGCTTAAGTGCAACGTGTTGTGGGTGATCTTGGTAAGCTTGTAATGCGGCCAGCGAATCAAACTCTGAGTACAGCACCACATCGTAGGTACAGTCATAGCCTGGCTGGGCTAATTCCACTTCAAATGTATGAATGCCGGGAACCACATCCGAGCAGGCATCTAACAAGGCTTTCATTTTTATGGCGTTCTCTGATTTGTCAGCGCCTTCAGCATGATCTTTGAGCCGCCACATCACAATATGCTTAATCATGGTTATTCCATTCGAAGTATTTGCAAGCAGAGTTAAAACCAATCGTCTTGCATGTTTAATGTTGTTTTGTCTAATGAATCGAGCAAATCTAACTGCGCATCGACGCGCGGTAACTCCCAGCGGAAAAACCAATCGCAGGCTTGCCGTTTACCTGCATAGAACGCGTGATCGTCGCGTTGGGCTTTATCAGCTGTGATGGCTTGTTCTAGCCATATCCAGCTGATGACTAAATGACCGAATGCCTCTAGGTAGATCGAGGCGTTTGCCAGCGTTACATTTAAATCATTCGTGTCATGCAAAATTTCCGTGGTGTTTAGCAAACGTTTCCATCGCTTTCCCAAAGCTCTACTGTGTTCAGTGAGTTGGCAACTTTCGGCACGAACTAAGGTGTGTAAAATTTTTTCTGATAATAACTTCATCGCAGCGCCGCTATTCATCACCACTTTTCGACCCAACAGGTCAATTGCTTGTATGCCGTGTGTGCCCTCATGAATCGGATTTAAACGATTGTCGCGATACAGTTGTTCGACGTTGTATTCGCGGGTGTAACCGTATCCGCCATAAATTTGAATCGCGAGATTATTCGCTTCTAAGCACCATTGTGATGGCCAGGATTTAGCAATCGGCGTCAATATGTCTAGTAGCAGTGTGGCGGATGCTCTGGCTTCAGCGCTGTCGGCAGTTTTTTCTTCATCCACCAAACGAGCGCAATACAAAATCAGCGCCAAGCCACCTTCAACATAGGTTTTTTGCGCTAACAGCATGCGCCGCACGTCGGTATGTTCTATCAGCGGTATTTGTGGCTGCGATGGATCTTTATTTGCAGGCGGTCTGCCTTGGGGGCGATTACGAGCGTAGTCGAGTGACTGTAAATAGCCGGTATAGCCCAACATGACTGCACCTAGCCCTACACCAATGCGTGCCTCGTTCATCATATGAAACATGGCAGCTAAACCGTGGTGCAGCTTGCCGACTAAATAAGCGACGGCTCCGGTTTTTCCCTGTGGTTGGTGTTTTCCTTCACCAAAATTTAGCAAGCAATTGGTGGTTCCCCGATAACCCATTTTATGATTTAAGCCAGCGAGCACAACATCATTACGTTCGCCAACTGAACCATCGTCGTTGACTAAAAATTTCGGAACAATGAATAAAGAAATACCTTTAACACCAGGGATTAATTTGCCATCAGCACCGGGAACTTTAGCTAGCACCAGATGAATAATATTCTCGGAAAGATCATGCTCGCCTCCCGATATCCACATCTTATTGCCGCGCAAGCGATAGCTGCCATCGGGTTCTGCAATCGCTTGAGTAAGAATGTCCGACAAGCTTGAACCGGCCTGTGGCTCAGACAAACACATGGTGCCGAAAAAACGTCCGGCCAAGATGGGTTTTACAAATTGCTCAATTTGCTGCGCTGAACCGCATTTCAACAGCGTATTGGCATTACCTATGCTGAGCATGGGGTAGGCAGAGGTCGCTACATTGGCACCGTTAAACCATGCAAATCCCGCTTTCTCAAGCAAACAAGGTAGTTGCATACCACCGAGTTCGGCATCGTGCCCTGCGGTGATGAGACCTGCCTCAGTAAATGCATCCAGTGCTTGCCGCACTTCGGGAATGATATGAACACGCTCACCATCGAAGTGAGGTTCGTTTTGATCTGATTTTTTATTGTGATTAGCGAATTTATCGGTCGCTAATTGTTCGCACAGATCAAGCACAGCATCAAAGGTTTCGCGACTATGCTCTGAAAAGCGCTGGCGCTGAATCAAAGACTCAGCATCCAGCCATTCATAAAGAAGAAAATCCAGGTCGCGTCTGGATAAAATAGGTGAAGCCATACCGAGAGTGGCGCTGCGCCAGAAGTTTTAAACGCTGTCAGACAACTTCAAACAATCCAGCAGCACCCTGCCCACCACCAATACACATAGTGACGACCACATACTTAACACCGCGACGCTTACCTTCGATCAGCGCATGACCTGTCAGACGTGCGCCTGAGGTGCCGTAAGGATGGCCAACCGCAATCGCACCACCATTCACATTCAAACGGTCCATAGGAATGCCAAGCGTATCGGCGCAGTACAAAACCTGCACGGCAAAGGCTTCGTTTAGCTCCCACAGCCCAATGTCATCCACTTTTAAGCCTGCTTTTTTTAGCAGCTTGGGTATTGCATAAATAGGACCAATGCCCATTTCATCAGGCTCACATCCCGCCACAGCAAATCCACGGAAAATACCCAACGGAGTTTTACCTGCAGCAGCAGCAGCTTTGTCGCTCATGACGATCGCAATCGAAGAGCCATCCGAAAACTGGCTCGCATTGCCTGCGGCGATGACACCACCGGGAATCGCGGTACGAATTTGTGACACGCCTTCATACGTGGTATCAGCACGAATACCTTCATCAACGGATGCAGTGACTTCGCGCGTAATAATCTGACCAGTCTCTTTATCAGCGATGGCCATTGTTGTCGTTAGTGGAACGATTTCATCATCGAATTTGCCGGCGGCTCGGGCGGCGGCGGCTCGCTGTTGGCTTTGCACGCCGTAATGATCTTGGCGATCACGGGCGATGTTGTAGCGCTTTGCTACCGTTTCAGCGGTTTGCAACATGGGCCAATAAATTTCTGGCTTGTGTTGATTGAGCCAGGAGTCGTTCACCATGTGCATGTTCATTTCATTTTGCACGCAAGAGATGGATTCAACGCCACCGGCAGCATAAATGTCTCCTTCACCTGCAATCACGCGCTGCGCTGCTGTTGCAATGGTTTGCAGACCCGAGGAGCAAAAGCGATTGATGGTCATGCCAGACGTGGTTACCGGACAGCCGCCACGCAAGGCAATTTGGCGTGCAATATTAAAGCCGGTTGCACCTTCAGGATTGGCGCAGCCAATGATCACGTCTTCTACCTGCCCTGCTTCGATGCCAGCGCGCGCGATAGCTGCTTGCAGAGCGTGTCCACCCAAGGTTGCCCCGTGGGTCATGTTGAAGGCGCCCTTCCAAGATTTGGTGAGGGGTGTGCGTGCAGTAGATACGATGACGGCGTCGGTCATGGGAGTCTCCAATAGTGTTTGTTTTGTTCTTGTCGGCAGCAACAGTGCCTGCGTCGCGCCTAGGCCCAAATTTCCATAATTTTCGCTAGTTTGACTGGCTTTGCGATGGAATAGTGGCCCCAGCAATAGGCTTTGGCCGAGAATAGCACAGCTAACAGCACGACCGTTCGATAATCGAGCTTGGCTCTCTGGGGTTGGCGTAAGTTTCTGTAAGTTTTCAGCAAGTTGTGTGTAAGCTTCTGTACCTACACTCAGCCACATTGTGCGAAATTGCACTCGCGCAACCAAAATTGTAAAAATATTAAGGAGATATCATGGCTACTGCCGATGCGCAAGCACAGGGCATCACGGCTGAAGAACGGAAGGTTATTTTCGCCTCTTCGCTGGGTACTGTTTTTGAATGGTATGACTTCTATTTGTACGGGTCACTCGCCGCCATCATTGCTAAGCAATTTTTTGCCGGTACTGATCCGAACACAGCATTTATTTTCGCACTGCTAGCTTTTGCTGCCGGTTTTCTGGTTCGCCCGTTCGGTGCCATTGTATTTGGTCGCTTGGGCGATATGGTGGGACGTAAATACACGTTCCTAGTCACCATCCTACTGATGGGTGCCTCGACGTTTATCGTCGGTCTGCTGCCTAACTACGCCAGCATTGGTATTGCAGCTCCCATCATTTTGATTACTCTGCGTATTTTGCAGGGTCTGGCATTAGGTGGCGAATACGGCGGCGCAGCCACCTATGTTGCAGAGCATGCACCGGACGGCAAGCGTGGTGCGTTCACGGCGTGGATTCAAACGACAGCGACTTTGGGCTTGTTCCTTTCGTTGATGGTGATTCTTGCCACGCGAACAGCGATCGGTGAAGAAGCTTTCGCTGACTGGGGCTGGCGTATTCCTTTCCTGGTTTCGATTGTCTTGCTGGGTATATCGGTCTGGATTCGTTTGTCTATGAACGAATCGCCAGCGTTCCAGCGCATGAAGGATGAGGGCAAGATTTCCAAAGCGCCTTTGTCGGAAGCGTTCGGCCAGTGGAAAAACCTCAAGCTAGTTATTCTTGCGTTAGTTGGTTTAACAGCAGGTCAGGCCGTGGTTTGGTATACAGGACAGTTCTACGCCCTGTTTTTTATGACTCAAATCTTGAAAGTGGATGGTCCTACGGCCAACATTCTGATCGCCGCTTCACTGTTGATTGGTACGCCATTTTTCATCGTGTTTGGCTCACTGTCTGACAAGATCGGTCGTAAGAAAATCATCATGGTTGGTTGCGTGCTTGCTGCGTTGACCTACTTCCCGATTTTCAAGGCCTTAACTCATTACGCTAACCCTGCGCTTGAGTCGGCGCAAATCAACTCCCCAGTGGTGGTGGTGGCCGATCCCGCAGAGTGTCAGTTCCAGTTCAACCCGACCGGAACTAAGAAGTTCACTTCTTCCTGTGATATCGCCAAAGCTAAGTTAGCCGCAGCGTCGGTGAACTACAAGAACGAAGTAGCTCCTGCTGGAACGTTAGCTTCGATCAAGGTGGGTGACAAGACGCTTGAGTCCTATAGCGCCGTTGGCCTTTCTAAAGAAGATGCTACGGCTAAGGATAAAGAATTTTCTGGCCAGCTAAAGGATTTGATCAAGGAATCTGGCTATCCAGCCAAGGCTGACTCAGCTCAGATCAACAAGCCTATGGTTCTGTTATTGCTCTTTATCTTGGTGCTGTATGTGGTCTACGGACCGATTGCAGCGATGCTGGTTGAGATGTTCCCAACACGCATACGCTACACCTCTATGTCCCTGCCCTATCACATCGGTAACGGCTGGTTTGGCGGTCTTCTGCCTACCACCTCGTTCGCGCTGGTTGCTTATGCAGGCGATATCTATTTCGGCCTATGGTATCCAATCGTCATCGCCTTGATGACGGCAATTATTGGTTCCATTTTTGTAGCAGAAACCAAAGATAACGATATTCATCAACACTGATGAGCTTCGTATCGAAAAACCGCCGGCTTACCGGCGGTTTTTTTTCGGCCATAGGTTTGCTCCCACCGTTTTTGTTTTGCACTCTCGATGTACTACTTAAAAAATGTCGCCCTTAACCCATGCCGGGTATTTTTTGAACGAGCATAAAACTCATTTGGGCTACCCAGAGTTTTTGTATGGCTCTGGGCAACTATTCCGCTTTTCCTTCAGCTAATTGCCTTTTTTTCTCTAAGGGCATTGCACCATTCGTTGCGCCTACGGCACAACTCACCCGTCAATTGTGGCAAAGCTCACACATTGTGAGTTTTTACGCTGCACTACCCACTATCTCAATGGAACTTTTTTGATTACATTCGCCATTAGCACTGTTATCTAAAAATAAATAAATTGCTCTTGGATTCCGCGGCTATGAAGCGCGGCGTCTGTAATAGCAACCATCAAAGCATGCTGGAGGTACTATGGATATCGAGTGGCTGGAAGACTTTTTAGTGCTTTCCGATTTATCCAGCTTTACTCGCGCAGCTCAGAGCCGAAACGTAACCCAATCAGCCTTTAGTCGCCGCATACGCTCATTAGAGGACTGGATTGGTATTCCCTTAATTGACAGGGATACCGTGCCGCCTCGGTTGACCGTCGCTGGACACCTTTTCCGTGATGCTGCAAGAGAGATGGTCAGGCAGTTGCAAGACACACGGGTAGCTCTAGGTCACAAAACGCGTGCTTTCTCTGGCGTCAAACTGTTTATATCCCATTCGCTGGTCGATCATTTTCTGCCTGAATGGATACAAAACCTTAACCACCGTATCACCGGCTTGAAACTGGACGTTACCGCTGGGGAAACCTACGACGGCATGGTGGCCCTATCTGGTGGTCGTTGCGATTTGCTAATGGTTTACTACAGCTCAATCGCACCGATGACCGTCGATGAAAAAGCCTGCGCCTCCATCGTTCTCGCTAGCGACCGGCTGATACCCGTTTGTGTGCCTAACGCTGAAGGAGAACCCAGATTCTCTCTGGCGAATGTCGATAGCGGCTCAGTTCCTATCTTGGTCTACCCACCGGAAACGTTCTTTGGACGATTGCTGAATGGCGTGGTTCGATTTGGACCACGCACACCCCCTTTTAGTATCGTCGCGCAAAGCGCTTATTAGCGAGTTCTGCGGGCATTAGCACTGAATGGTTCGGGCATTGCATGGCTACCTGAACGCTGTGTGCGTGAGGATATTCAACGTGGAGCCTTGCTTAACGCTGGCAGCGAGCGATGGAATACCGACATTGAAATCAGACTGTACGCGTCCCCAGAAAGAGCCAAGCTGCTCGAGTTTAACCTGTGGGAAAACATCAGAGATTGGCAAGAATCTGGTCTTGCCACTATTTGATAATTTGTTAGCCCAAAGGGAGAGCCAGTGAAGATCGTGCTGAAAATCATGGGAAACACGCTTTACCAACGGATCACAAAAGCAATCGCTTCTGCTAAATCCCCATTTCCACGCTCGGGTGCGGACGGCAAGCTCATTACCTGGCAATTGCTACCCTTGGCACCCCCATTCAACTCTGACTATGTAGAAAATGACTCAAGCGAGCTATCGGTAGTCATTATGGAAGCACAAGATCTGGCGATCATCGAAGATGTTAGAACGATAGAGCGACGCGAATCGCTGCATGCGCGATCGGCCCACGGACCAACGCAAGAAATATCGCCAGTGATTATGGTGCTCGGTCGCGAGATAGCTGCATCAGAATTGCTGGACATGCCTGAAATCGTTTTTGATTGGCTGATAGAACCTGTCTCACTTGATGATCTGGTTCGTCGAATTTTCTCAAGCTTAAAACGCAATCAACGATTACGCTCAGAGCTGGGGTATGGTGTTTTAACGTTGTTACCGGATTCTCGTATGCTCTGCTATGCAGGCGATACAGCGCAATTGACTGCATCTGAAGTTGCGGTTGCCGAGCTGTTTCTTAATCACTTCGGAACGCTCATTCCTAACGAAGATATTCATTTACTTTTTAAGCTCTCGGGTCGTTCAACAGAAGGCAGCAATATACGGGTCACCATGTTTCAGTTGCGCTTCAAAATTGAGGCCGTGACACGCTGCCAGTTCACACTTACGAATTCGTATAACTCGGGTTATGTGATGCGGCATGTTAATTCTTATGATGCCCAACCACCTAGCAACACACTGGAAGCCTGGCAGGACACAGCCCACAATCGTGCCAGTGAGACTAGCTGGCTCTCAGAGTCTTCAAGCATGCGTTAGGGGTTAGTCGCATGATTTGCGGCATAATTCTGGCTATTACATAAAATGCGGCTACTGCAACAGTAACGCCGCATTGCAGCCAGAAAGCCGAAATAAGTCATGGTTCACCCATCAAGTACCTCATCATCGATCAACCTAGAACACGTTGCCAGCTGCGCCCTACCGACACCTTGGGCGACATTTGATTTGCATGTTTTCCTAGAAAAAAGCAGCGGCAAAGAGCATCTCGCTCTGACATTAGGCGCCGTGAATGATGGTCAGCCTGTATTGGCGCGCATTCATTCTGAGTGTCTTACAGGGGACACTCTGTTCAGCCTTCGATGCGATTGCGGCACACAGCTTGAATCAGCACTAAAACACATCGCCAAAGAAGGTCGAGGCCTAGTGCTTTATCTGCGACAAGAAGGTCGCGGTATTGGTCTGGTGAATAAAATCCGCGCTTATGCACTTCAAGAATCAGGGGCAGATACCGTCGAAGCGAATCACCAGCTAGGATTTGCTGATGATGCACGCGATTACGCCTTATGCGGCCCTCTGCTACGTCATTTTGATGTTCAGTCATTACGTCTGCTGACAAATAATCCACGCAAAATTACTGCGCTTGAAGAGTTAGGCATACACGTTGAGCGTGTCGAGCATGTCGTTGGTAGCACACGCTTCAATTCACATTATCTGGCGACCAAAGCTCACAAGCTGGGCCACCTACTCCCACAAGGCTCCGCGCCAGTCCACGAGGCTAGTCAGAAACAAGCTATATCAGCGATCACCAAAAAATAAGTTTTTCAATCATAGGTGTTCGCCGTTTTATTTTATAAGGGACTAATACAATGACTGCTCCACTTTTATTTACACCTATAAAATTAGGTCAGGTCGAATTACCAAATCGCATCGTCATTTCTCCTATGTGCCAGTACTCTGCGGTTGACGGTAATGTCAATGACTGGCATCACGCGCACTTAGGATCGCTCTCACTTTCTGGTGCTGGCTTGCTTTACATCGAAGCGACATCAATTACTCCAGAGGGGCGCATTACCCCAGGTTGTGTTGGTTTATATAGCGAAGAAAATTTTCAGGCCTTAAAAAAACTGGTTAACAGTCTGCGAGCGGTCTCGCCTATCAAGATAGCGATTCAATTGGGGCATGCCGGACGCAAAGCCTCCAGCCACAGACCCTGGCAAGGTGGCGAACTCATGACGCCCAGCGAAGGCGGATGGACTACCTTTGCACCCTCTGCGATCGCCCACAAAGAAGGTGAGTTGGTGCCGACTGAATTAAGCAAACAACAAATAAAAGAGTTGATACAAAGTTTTTCTGTAAGCGCACGTCGTGCACGTGAGCTCGGTTTAGAGGTCATCGAAGTTCATGCAGCGCACGGATATCTCTTGCATGAATTTTTATCTCCCTTGTCCAATGCTCGTACTGACGAGTATGGTGGTTCGCTAGAAAATCGCATGCGCTTTGTGTTGGAGGCTTTTGAAGCCGTTCGCGCTGCTGCCGGACCGGGCATTGCAGTCGGCGCCAGACTGTCAGCAACCGATTGGGTAGAAGGTGGTTGGGATGTAGAGCAAAGCATCACGTTGTCAAAACGCCTGCAAGCTATGGGTGCAGATTTTCTCGATATTTCATCGGGCGGCGTATCACCGCATCAAAAAATCACCGTGGGCCCAGGTTATCAAGTGCCGTTTGCCGAAAAGATCAAGGCCGAAGTAACTATTCCTGTTATGACTGTAGGCTTAATCACTGAACCTAAACAAGCCGAGGAGATTCTTCAACAGGGAAAGGCTGACATGGTTGCACTTGCGCGTGGCATGATTGCTGAACCGCGCTGGCCATGGCGCGCTGCAGCAGAGCTGGGTGGGACTGTCCAAGGCTCGACGCAATATTATCGCTGCCTGCCCTCTGGCTATCCTTCCGTCTTTGGCGCGATTAAAACTTCTCAGCGCTAAGACTGAAAAGAGACTTGTCAGGCTAATTACAGCCTGACAAGCAGCAAGATCACCGCTGTTAATGGAAGTTAAAGGCAAAGACTCTTCGTTTAAGAATTTTCACCCTCGCTTGAAAATTACGCCAACTTCATCTGCCATTGAACGTGGACAAGGGTAGCGTCGTTCAATATCATGGTGGATTAACTAGAAATAATAACAATTTCATCGATAGTCAGTTTGCGGTGATTGTTGATCCAAGTTTTTTCAGGAGACATGCTTATGTGGTCACAAATCTACGACCCATTCAATAACGTTTGGCTTTCAACTTTTGCGGCAGCGATTCCTGTTGTCGTGATGTTGGCCGCTTTGGCCTTCTTTCACATCAAGGCCCACATTGCAGCCCTAATGGGTTTGATTGCTGCGCTGGTAGTCGCCATCTGGGGATTTACTATGCCAGCGAATGCAGCCGTTGCCTCGGCCTTGTATGGCGCGGCTTATGGTTTGTTTCCCATCGGCTGGATTATTTTGAATGTGATCTTTCTGTACCAACTCACCGAGCGCAAGGGTCAATTCACCATCCTGCGTGAAAGCATTGCTGCAATTAGCGGTGATAGACGCTTGCAGTTGTTATTGATTGCGTTTTCATTCGGCGCATTTTTTGAAGGTGCTGGTGGTTTTGGTACACCCGTCGCCGTTACGGGCGCGATGTTAATTGGTTTAGGTTTCGCACCACTCGCGGCCTCCGGTTTATCACTGATAGCCAACACAGCACCGGTAGCCTACGGCGCTTTAGGTACGCCTATCATTGCATTAGCGGCGGTTACTGGACTCGATATGCTTGAGTTGTCTGGCATGGTTGGTCGTCAGTTACCACTCTTTTCTTTGATCGTTCCGTTTTGGTTAATCTGGGCCTTCTGCGGTTTTCGCGGCATGCTGGCGATTTGGCCAGCGGTGCTAGTAGCAGGAGCCGCATTCGCCATTCCTCAGTACTACATCTCCAACTTTCACGGCCCTTGGTTAGTCGATGTGGGCGCAGCCGTTTCATCGATGGCTTGCCTGACACTCTTTCTCAAAGCATGGAAACCAAAAGAAATCTGGACTTCACCATCCGGAAAACTTGAAGATGGCGAGCATATCGACTCAACCGCTCACGTGGGACATAGCTACACTCGCTCGGAAGTCATCAATGCTTGGGTGCCCTGGTTGATTTTGTCGGTCGTGGTTTTGATGTGGGGCATCCCCGAGTGGAAGAAAGTACTCGATGGAATTTCGATTATCAAAATCGAATGGCCTAATCTACATATGCTCGTGCAAAAGATGCCACCTGTGGCTGCTGTACCAAAAATCGAAGAAGCAATTTTTAAGTTTAATTGGTTATCTGCAACTGGAACGGGCATTTTCATCTCTGCAGTAGCCTCAGCCTTCGTGATGGGCTACAAAGTTCGCGAGATGCTCGCTATTTATTGGGATACGATTAAGTTACTCCGTTACTCGCTACTAACCATTGCCGCCATGCTGGCTTTAGGCTATGCGACACGTTACTCCGGCGTTGATTCAGCACTGGGCTTAGCTTTCGCCAACACGGGTGTTTTGTATCCGTTCTTTGGTACCTTGCTCGGCTGGTTAGGCGTTGCGTTAACTGGCTCTGATACTGCATCGAATGTGTTGTTTGGTGGATTACAGCGTACTTCAGCGGAACAACTTGGTTTGAGCCCGGTTCTGATGGCTGCAGCTAATTCTTCCGGTGGTGTGATGGGCAAGATGATCGATGCCCAATCGATTGTGGTGGCATCGACGGCGACCAAATGGTACGGTCACGAAGGTGAGATTTTACGTTATGTGTTTTTCCATTCCATTGCATTAGCAGCACTGGTGGGCATACTCGTTACATTGCAAGCGTATGTTCATCCGTTCACACTGTTGGTGAAATAAACAACCTGCAAAAAATAAATTCGTTTTAGTCACATGTAACCGTGCAGCGCTGAAAAGCCTGCACGGTTTTTTTTCCACCTAACCAAAAAATTTAGTTTCTAAACTTGATCTGAATTCAAGCACGCAGCCTCTTCTTGAGACTACGCAAGCTACTGTCCGATCAATTTGCAATTACTAACCGCTGCGACAACCATAGTCTGTAAGTGACGCAAATAAAAGCGTTGCCATGAGCAAGCGTTCATTCACGAACGAGGCACATTTTTCTCAATTTTTAGGAGCGACTATGAATGGAATTCAACAATGGGGTGGCTACGGCGGCCAACAATTGGCACCGCAGGGTTTGTTAGGGGGATTGCTGGGAGCTTCCTTGGGCGGACGCGGATTCGCTAGCGGATTAGGCAATTCAGCATGGGCAAATCAGAGTGGGCAAAATGCCGGAGGCCTTTGTGGAGCGAATCTTCAGTTTCAACAAGACCCTTTAGCACAAGCCTATGCGCAACAGCAGTTGCAACAACAATTGCAACAACTGAACCAACAGCAGCATCAGCAACAACTGTCGCCGCAAAATTTTTGGGGTAATACCGGGCAAGGTAATCAGCAAATGGGAGGTGGTGCTTTGTTTGGTCAATCAGGTATGGGTAGCAATCTAGTAGGCGGCACGAATCAACAAGGCTACGGTCAAAATCAACAACTGCAACAGCTTCAACAAATCCAGCAACTGCAACAACTTCAGCAGCTTCAACAATTGCATCAGTTGGCGCATCAACTGTCACACCAGTTATCGCAACAAATCGCACAACTTCAACAACAGCAACAGCAACTGCAGCCTTATCAAGCCTACCAAAGTGGTAGTCAACAAGGGTACTCTGGATCGCAACAGACCCTGCACTGATTGGCAGCATAAACCAGAGCTCCCTGCCGCCACGTGCGGCAGGACCAATTGATAAGGGGAAAACCATGGTAACTAAACCAGAGTCGACTGCTAATGAATTCCAAAGCGGTGCGGCTACTTCATCTGATACCAGCAACGCGCCGAGCAGCTTAAGCAATGCTGCATTTAATACCGCATCAAATATCGGATCAAACGGCACTCAAACGAGTAAGCCACGCGAGATGAAACAACGCAAAGGTCGGTTTCTGATTGCGCCACGACGTCATCATCAAATGCAGATGATGGATTTGTCGCCGCTGCAATTTTCCGCTATCGAACAAGCACTCCGCGATAGTCCCGATATAGAAATCATCGATCGTGTTGGTCCTAAGCATGCCGTTGGCACTCTCGCCACGGGCATGCCTGACTGCACTGCCGTGCTGGTAGCGCGTATGACGGATGACAAAGCGCGCTCGCTTTCACTGCAAGCACAGGGTCAATTGATTATCGAGCGCGATCAACCATTGCAACTACTCGACATGAATTATGCGCAGGCCTCGTTAGTTAACTGCAATCTACCCACGACTGGCCCTGCGTTCACCGCTGAATTTCTGGTGCAGGGAAATGGCAGCCCGATTAAAGATGCCGAGGTTTGTCTTATGGGTGGTTTGATTCCTGCCAGCGGCATCACTGATGCCAAGGGTCGCGTTAAGCTCAGCTTGATCGGTGAAAGTGCGCAAAGTTTGCGTCGTCTGTACGTTAAACCGCGCTCGGACTATTGGAGTTTCTGCCAAGAGCAACCGGATGTGAGTAGTAGTGAAATGAACGTCATAGGATTGCGCGCCCTCTGCGATTGGCCATCATTGACGAATTTTCCGCAGCAACAGCAACTGACGTGGGGACAACGAGCGATGCGTTTGGATCAGCTGCCCTCACATTATCGAGGGCAAGGCATACGCATTGCGCTGATTGATTCCGGAATCGCGAACACACATCAAGACTTGATAAAAATAACGCGCGGCTATGACGTGATCAATAAAACACAAGACACCACGGGTTGGACTGTTGACACCATCGCTCATGGATCGCATTGTGCAGGAGTGATCGCGGGCCAGGATTCAACGTCGGGGATACGTGGCTTTGCTCCTGAAGCTGAGGTCCATGCGATCAAGCTATTCCCGGCAGGCCAGATTAGTCAATTAATTGAAGCTCTTGAATACTGCATTGAAAAACAAATTGACGTAGTTAACCTCAGCTTAGGAGGCGCGCAACCCTCTGAAGCGCTTGAACAGCAAATTATGCGTGCCAAGCAAGCGGGTGTTGCGTGTATTGTCGCTGCGGGAAATTCTTCGGGCCCAGTTAATTATCCTGCCTCTTCAGCTAACGTGATGGCTGTCGCAGCGATTGGAAGATTGAATGAGTTTCCACCCGATAGTTATCACACGCAGACCGTGACACCGAATGTCGATGCGAATGGTTTTTTTGTGGCACGCTTTAGCTGCTTCGGTCCTGAAGTGGCTGTGTGCGCTCCCGGCGTCGCTATCACCTCATCGGTGCCAGAAAATAGTTTTGCTGCGTGGGATGGCACCTCTATGGCAGCGTCGCATGTGGTGGGGTTAGCGGCTTTGGTATTGGCACATCATCCTGAATTTCAGGGGTCTGTGGGTCAGCGCAGTGCTGAGCGCGTTGAACGACTTTTTCAAGTTATCAAAATGTCGTGTCGGCCAGTAGTCCCCGGTGATCAGCGACGAATCGGATTTGGAATGCCGGACGTCATGCGTGCGGTTGGACTTGCTCCTTTGTATTCGCCCCAGATGATGAGTGCAGGTATGAGCTCGCCCATGATGCAGTCGCTTGCCAATGTGTATCGTGAGCCACCGCGTCTTATGCCGCAAACGATGAATCTGGGGCTGGGTTCATTTGATCCCTACGGCAGCTATAGACCCTTAGTTTCCAGTCCCATGGCTATGCCAGCAGGATATACCTTTGGCATATGGTGATTTTTTATCTCGTGTTCGCATTACTTTGATATGAGGATTTTCATGGAACCCATGCAACGCGACACGCATACACATACCTTGTCGTCGCAAGAAACCTATGATCCGAATCGACTACTGGATACCTTGCGCGAGCGTATGCATCTAAAAAATGATGCGGCTTTATCACGAGCGTTGGAAGTCACTGCTCCAGTCATAAGCAAAATACGGCATCGTACTTTACCAGTCGGAGCGTCGTTATTAATTCGAATGCACGAAGTGACTCAGTTGAGCATTCGTGATCTGCGCGATCTGATGGGAGATCGACGGACACGCTATCGTGTTTCGGATATGCACAGCAAACCGAACAGGACGGCAATGAACGCATAAAGAAAGGGAAGTGCTATTGCTAGCACTTCCCTGCACCATCTATTTGCCATCGTGGTGATGTCAGATCTGTGATGCGTACTACGTAATGCGTATTCCTAATGCTTGATAGTGGGGGTTAGAACACCACCAAATCACGCATGCTTTCGCCAGCGTTGAGTTTGTCGAAGCCGCGATTGATATCGTCGAGCTTGAGTCGTTCGCCCAACAATTTATTAATCGGTAGCTTGCCGCGTAAATACAAACCAATGTAGCGTGGAATATCACGCGAAGGAATGCATGAACCGATATAGCTGCCTTTAACCGTGCGCTCTTCAGCCACTAAACTCACTTGCTGAATCGGCCACGTATGCTGTGGATGAAACAGGCTGGCAGTAACGGTTGTGCCACCACGTTTTGTAATGCGATACGCGAGTTCCATTGCTGGCGTCACACCCGCCATTTCAAACGCGAAGTCAACGCCACCTTTGGTGTATTCCCTCACCTTTGCAGCGGCATCAGGATCACGTGCATTGACCGTAAATGTCGCGCCTAATTCTTTGGCTGCTTTTAATTTGTCGTCATTCAAATCAACTGCGATGACCTCAACCGCACCTGATGCCACAGCACCTAGCAGCGAACACATACCCACACCACCTAAACCAATCACGGCGACGGTCTGACCGGGTTGTACTTTGGCTGTGTTTACTACCGCGCCCACACCGGTTAAAACAGCACAACCAAATAGGGCTGATTCCACCGGATCAATATCTTGTTCGACCTTTACGCACGAGCGTTGTGACACCACCGCATGCTCTGCAAAAGCTGACACACCAACGTGATGATTCACCGCTTGTTGACCCAAATGCAAACGACGCGCGCCAGATAACAAGGTGCCCTTACCATTCGCTTCTGCACCGGGTTCACACAAAGCAGGACGCCCTTCCATGCATGGCATGCAGTTACCGCAGCTAGGCACAAATACCAGCACCACACGGTCGCCGGCTTTTAAATTCACAACACCATCACCGACTTTCATCACCGTGGCAGATGCTTCATGTCCCAACGCCATGGGCACGGGGCGAGGACGCACACCGGTAATGACGGACAGATCGGAATGGCATAAACCGGCGGCAGTCATTTTGACCAGCACTTCACCCATGCCCGGTTCATCCAGCTCAATCTCTTCAATCTTTAACGGCTTGCTGTTTGCAAAGGGCGACTGCAAATCAAGCGTATGTAATACGGCGGCACGCGTCTTCATACAATTTCTCCGAAAATATCAATGCATCAGATAGTGCGACCACCATCAACTGGGAATTCTAAACCGGTCAAAAACTCAGCAGCATCGGTTGCAAGAAACACCGCAGCTGCGGCCATATCACGTGGCTCACAAAAACGACCCAGAGGAATCGTTGAGACGAATTTAGCGCGATTCTCGGGCGTGTCGGGCACGCCCATAAAATCAGCGAGTAAACCCGTCGCACCCATTACGGGGCATATGGCATTGACGCGAATACGATCAGGAGCGAGTTCAACGGCCATCGCTTTTGAAAGTAAGTTCACGGCGCCCTTGGACCCGTTATACCAAGACAAACCTGGACGTGGACGAATACCAGCGGTAGAGCCTACATTTAAAATCACACCGCCCTTACCTCGCTCACGCATAGCTGGAATCACCGCGTGCGCCATGTAGTAAATCGATTTCACATTCACCGCAAACATGCGATCAAAGGTTTTTTCATCGACCTGCAGCATCGGTTGATTTTTGTGCGTCGTGCCCGCGTTGTTGATAACAATATCCGGTACACCAAAGCTATCGATGCATGCCTTAACCATCGTGGTCACCGAATCCATGTTCGCCACGTCCGTCGCTACCGCTTTAGCATTCGCACCTAAAGCTTTGGCCACACGCTCACCAGCGGCTGCATTTAGATCAGCGATAATAACTTTTGCACCTTCACGCACATACGCTTCAGCCATGCCTTCGCCGAATCCACTGCCTGCGCCTGTGATGATGGCTACTTTTCCCTGAAGTTGTCCCATAGTGTCTCCGTGATACTTAATTATTTAATTAACCGTGATGCTGAACAATGGTTTTCAGCGTGCTGAATTCTTCCAGTGCGACAAAGCCTTTTTCGCGACCGTGGCCGCTGCGTTTCATGCCACCAAACGGTAATTCAACACCACCGCCGGCGCCGTAGCAATTAATGAACACTTGTCCCGACTGCATACGTTTAGCCAGACGCTGCTGGCGTCCACCATTTTCAGTCCAGATACCCGATACCAAACCATATTCCGTTGCATTAGCTAATTGAACAGCATCCTCTTCATCTTTAAACGACATAGCCGACAACACTGGGCCAAACACTTCTTTGCACGCTAAACGGTGATCACGCGGCACGGTGCCAAACAAAGCAGGCGCGACAAAATAGCCATCTTTGGAAACGCCATCAGCCACGGTTGCACGTGCCAGCAGCGGAACACCGCTCTTGATAGCGTCATCAATAAAATCATTTACGCGATCAAATTGTTTTTTGTTGACGATAGGGCCGCAGTCAAAATCCATCTCAGGTGTACCTACGCGAACTTTTTTGAATGCTTCCGCTACTCGCGCAACGACTTGGTCGTAGATATCTTCTTGAATCAATAAACGACTTCCTGCGGAACAGGTTTGTCCCGCATTTTGCGTAATCGCTTTAACGATGATAGGTATTGCCTTGTCCAGATCAGCATCATTAAAAACGATTTGTGGCGATTTGCCGCCGAGTTCTAATGTGCACGCCACTGAATGCTTAGCCGTGGATTCCTGCACCATCGCGCCGACTTCAGGTGAACCGGTAAAGCTTGCATAGTTAATGTCGGGATGCGAGGTTAATGCCGCACCCGCTTCATAGCCATAACCCGTAACCAGATTCAAAGCACCTGCTGGTAATCCCGCTTCTACCAATATTTCAGCTAACTTCAAACCCGACATACACGCATCTTCAGAAGGCTTAAGCACGCAGGCATTACCCGCAGCGAGTGCAGGTGCAACTGTGCGGCCAAACATTTGTGCCGGATAGTTCCAAGGAATGATTAGGGCAGCAACTCCGTGTGGCACGCGTACTACTTGAACGTTGTAACCATTCAGATAAGGAATTTGTTCGCCGTGATGCTTATCAGCCGCGCCACCGTAGTATTCAAAATAACGGGCAACAGCAACCACGTCCGCACGTGCTACTGACAATGGTTTGCCGGTATCACGCGCTTCTATCTGCGCAATCTCTTCACCATTTTTTAAAATCAGCTCACCTGCCTTAACCAAAATGCGGCCACGTTCCGTTGCTGTCAAATGTCCCCAGGCGCCTTCCATTGCGCGCTGCGCGGCGTTCACAGCCAGATCAATATCCGCTGCGGTTCCGCGATCTATCGTAGTGAATACTTTTGCGTCGCAAGGATTAATGACATCAATAGTCTGACCACCCGTGGCAGCGACCCATTTTCCATCGATTAGCAAAGTTGGCATGTGTTGTCTCCGATGTTTATTTGTTTGTTTTATTTAATTAATTTTTAGTAGCGAGTCGATCACTGAGTATTTAGTGCGTCGCCAATTCGCCAGCAACTAGCTCACCACGCTCAAGCGTCAAGGTCGCATCGGGCAAATCACGCAGCAGACTACGATTAGATTCTGTCATGACAATGCATAACTCTGGTGAGAGTTGATGTAGTTTGCGCAGCGATTCAGCATATTGATTCGCGAGTACAGGCGCTAAACCTTGAAAGGGTTCATCGAGCAAAATAAGTCGAGTACCAGCCATGAGTGCGCGACCGAGTGCAGCCATTTTTCCCTGGCCCCCAGATAAGGCGGCACCAGAGCGCACTAACATCGGCTCTAACTGAGGCACTACTTCCAACACGCGAGCTAAACGTCGATCTGCTTCGGCACGAGGCAAGCCTAATACTTCGCAAGAGAGTCGAAGATTTTCTTCCACCGTAAACGTTGGAAACATCGCACGGTCTTCAGGGGCATAGCCGATGCCATACTCTGTGCGACGATGCCCTGGAATTTTGCTCAGATCATGACCTTCAATTGAAATGCGGCCCGATGAAAGTGGCAGCAAGCCCATAATGGCGCGCAACAGCGTAGTCTTGCCAGCGCCATTACGACCGACTACGGCAAGTAACTGTCCGGGTTTAAATTCCGTTGTTATGTCGCGCAATACGGTAATGCCTGCAATGCGCGCGCTAGCGTTATCGATTTTTAGCATGTCATTCTCCGATCACGTTTTTGCGGATTTCAGGATCGGCCAATACTTTTTCTGGCGTGCCATCCGCCGCAATACGACCCGCAATCCATGCAGCAACGCGAGTGGAGTATTGCGAGACAATGTCGACATCATGCTCGACAAAAATGGCGGTTACTTTTTGTGCGTCCAACGCATTCATGATGGTCTTCATCAAACCGTGTTTTTCATCTGAGGACACACCAGAAGTGGGTTCATCAAGAATAAGCAAACGCGGTTTCATAATTAGCGCCATCGCGATATCTAGCAATTTACGCTGACCTTCGGGTAAGGCACCCGACAATTCGTCGGCACGTTTATCTAAACCAACCATCGTTAAAATGCGTGCGACCTCGTCGTCATCAACCGCCTTTGCTAAGGGCGACCACAGACCCAGACGGTTGCGCTTGCCCGCCGCAGCAATGCGAATACAGTCGCGTACGGTGTGTTCTGTAAATAGTTGCGGTAATTGAAAAGAGCGCACCATACCGCGCAGCGCAATCGCGCGTGGTGAGAGTTCGGTTACGTCTTTACCTTCAAAGAAAACGCGACCAGCCTGTGGTCTGATCAAGCCGGTGCAGATGTTAATAAACGTGGTCTTACCGGCACCGTTTTGTCCAATAACAGCTAAGCGTTCACCTTCATTCAGCGAAAAATTGATATGGTCTGCGACCACCACCGCGCCGAAAGCCAGCTGCAGATCGTTAGTTTGTAATAGCGGTGTACTCATACATTCTCCCGCTTCGACATAGTTCGCTGTTCAAGCATGGCGGAAATCCCGCGCGGCGCCAGAAATACCATCGCTATCAACACAAAACCTAACACCATCTGCCATGCACCAGTAAGATAGGCGGCGGCGAATAATTTAACGAATTCAAAAATGCCCGCGCCGATGAATGCACCGACCGGATGTCCTACACCACCCAAAATAGCGACGAAGACAATTTCACCTGAACGAACCCAGTAGCCCATTTCAGGAGTGACCAATCCTTGGGCAATAGCGAAGATGGCACCCGACAATCCGCACAGCGTGGCCGAGATGATGTAGCCAATCCACAGCGTTTGATAGGCAGAGATACCGACATACTCAAGCCGGGTTTCGTTGGTTTTAATGGCGGATAACGCCTGCCCTGCTACCGATCGTAGGTAACGCTGCACCAGCCAGCCTGATAGCAAAGCCAACGCGACTCCCACTACCAACAGCACACTTTCAAAGGCGTCGCGCTCGAGATTCATACCGAAAAATGGTGCACGTTCTAGACGCAAACCATCGGTACCACCCGTTAGATTAAAAAATTTACCTAACGCTGCGAACAAGACCATTGATAAAGCCAAGTTCAGCATGCCGAAGAAAATAGCGCGGTAACGAACAACAAACGAACCCACAACGATACCGAGTATCACTCCTGTTACAGCGCCGACCGCTAGCAGCCAGGCGCTATCTAGATGAGGCCATTGTCTGGAGACGAATGCAACAGCATAACCACCGGCACACACAAACATCGCGTGTCCAAATGAAATCTGACCCGAGATGATTAAAATAGAGATACCTAATGCAGCAATACCAAACGCCGTACCCAGAATTAAGGGCGTCTTAATCCATGGCAGAGCAACTGGTAGCAGCAAAGCGACGAGCGCTAACAGGATGACGACAATTTTCGCGCGGTTCATCACACTCTCCTTGACTGCGCGACGGAAAACAATCCCTGTGGCCTGAACAGCAATACCAGCACCATGATCAGGAAAGGAATTAAGACTTCGAGTTCCGGAAGTAAATACACAGTAAATGATCGCGCTAATCCAATCAGAATCGCAGCGACCAATGCCCCTTCAATTTGACCCAGACCGGCGGTTGCAACCACTGCGAATGATAAAACAATCATCTCGCCGCCTATACCCGGCACCCACGAGACAGTAGGCGAAGCTAATGCGCCAGCTAAGGCGCCAAGAATAGAACCCACTACAAACGTCAGCAGCGATATGCGTTTTACATTAATGCCTAACGCTGTCGATATTTCACGGTTATGCGATACCGCAACAATTTGCCGACCTATGCTGCTTAATTTAAGGAAGCTGCGCAAGGCAACAAATACCACCAATGCCACACCCGGCACCACCATCAATTGATAGCGTGTATAGGTAATACCTAAAATATCTGCGGTACCTAAATAGTTGACGATATCAGAGACAAAATAAGGTTGAGTACCCCACACTAAGCGCTGCAAATCTTCAAAAATCATGAAGGCCGAAAACGTAATCAGCAATTGAAGAATCGGATCCTTGTTATAGATGTGCTGCATCAAGGAGGTTTCCATCAACGCACCGAACACGCAACCAACGATGATTGCAGCTAGCGGAAGTATCAGCAGTGACCATGCCGGAGAAGCGCCATGGGCGGTGGCCCACAGCCCAAGCGTGGCAGCCATGTAGCCACCTAGCGCATAAAAACTGCCGTGCGCCATGTTCACAATATTCATCACGCCAAACACGAGTGTCATGCCTAGCGCGACCAGAAAAAGCAAAGCGGCGTAGGACAAGCCGTCCAACACCGCCAAAATATAAATGTCCTGCGACATAGCCGTCTTTCAAATACCGTCAGAAAAAAATTCAATACGCCCTGTCATGCCAAACTTGGCATGACAGGACAAAGAAAATATCAACTAGATCAGTTGAGCTGTTTAAAGCGTGGGTTGTTGATCAATTCAGGTTTGATTGTCTTGACCCACTCAGGCGATTTTTGACCCACTGGTGTGCTGATTAAATCAGCAGGGTAAATCATGATTTTTTCTAATACAGGAAAGTTGTAGCCCGCCACCTTACGCGTCACGCCCAACAGTTGATCTTCCAAACCTTGACCATCTTCACGAATTTTCACCGTGCCAGTTAAACCGCGGAACTCAAGGCCACGCATAGCATCAGCCACTTGTTCTGTGGAAGGCCATTGACCTTTGTTTACCTTGATAGCTTTTTGGTAGCCCGCAACTAAGCCATCCAGCGCTTGCACCATGTGAAACACGGGATAAATAGGATAAGCCCCCGTTTTTTCCTGAAACTTCTTGGTGAAGTTTTTCAGCTTAGGTTCATCTTTATATTGCGGGTGAAGGAAGTAGTGATCACCACGTGCGCCAACGATTACACCATCGGGTAAGGCAGTGCCCAAGCGCTCTAGTGAACTCTCAGCTAGAGGCAAAACCAACAGCGATGACTTCATCAAGCCGCGTTGTGACGCTTGACGCACGAACGTATCCAAATCACCGCCCCATGATGTCGACAAGATCACATCAGGACGTAATGCCTGCAAACGACTAATCTCAGTGGAGTAATCGGTCGCGCCAAATTTTGGAAACAGCTCAGCGACGATTTTTACGTCTGGTTTGAGCGCGAGTAAGGCATTACGGAACAATTCCCAAGAATCACGTCCCCATGCGTAATCTTGATTCATCACTGCGATGGTTTTGATGTCTGGTTTAGTTTTCAAGAGATACAGAACAGTCGACAACATCTCTATGGTGGCATTCGCTTGTGTACGGGTTACATAACGATAGCGTTTTTCTTCGAGAACTTTTTCAGTGCCGCAGTCCCACAAAATATTCAGCACTTTTAAATCTTCAGCAACGGGTGCAATGATGTTGCAGTTACCGCTAGAGACGGCAGACAGCATCACTTTAGTCCCTGTTTCCTGAACCACGCGACGGTATTCAGATAAGAGTTTGTCTGCGCCCACGCCTTCATCAATGTAGGTTGGAACAATCTTGACACCGTTGATACCACCAGCGGCATTCAGCTGTTCAATGTACAAATCAGCCGCTGCCATGCCTGGCACACCAAACACCGACGCAGGCCCCGAAAGAAAGGTCGTGATACCGACTTTCAATTCGGTAGGCTTGCTCTGCGCGAGTGCTCCAGATACAGCCAGCACAGTTACCGCACCCGCAAAAATACGCGACAGTGTTTTGATTTTCATATTGAGGTCTCCGATGAAGAAATCATTTCAACTAATTGATCTAGAACGTTTTTTGGAATTCGGTGTGGATATTATCCAAAGTCGAAGGAAGATATATTGTTAAATCATTGGTATATATTTTTTGGAATCAAAATTGCTCAATGATTTAATAAATAGATAATTATTTTTTTGTTTATGCATTTGTACCTATTTCTACAGTCTGAACCACCAGCTTTTATTCGGCAAGACAAGTTTTTTAAAGAGTCCATTTTGAAAATACGAAACCAAAAGCATATTGTCACGCAGAGCATCATTCGAGAGTGAATTGCATAAAGTTTTGTATTATTCTCCTTTATAGTCATGACATTACGCAATGTGTGCGCTGCAACATATCAACCATTAACTGATCAATCGCGCTAATTAAGCAATTAATGGGGTGTTGACAGAGCGGAAAGCACCATGCACCATGCGATCAAGGTTAATAGCGGACTTGCTTTTTTCGTGCGCTCTTTTCCCCAATAAGTAAAAAATCGACGTAAGTCCCTGACCATGTTGGTTTAAAGCCGGGGATTTATTCGGTACGCGCGTATAAAAAGGCGATTAATCACCACCACGGAGGAAGACTCA